>MDSV01189261.1_pt1 | contig 14817 bp, 16 predicted proteins | sample 810851 | NCBI WGS metagenome assembly MDSV01 (sample SAMN05326640, study PRJNA326480) | marine metagenome | isolation source: seawater | place: Atlantic Ocean: North East | collected 2012 | reverse complement strand
TTACAACTCTAATGATTTTATTTTTGTTGAAGATGTGGTCATGGCTTTTGTGAAGGCAATAACAACAAAAATTCCTGTAGGCATTTATAATCTAGGTTCTGGCAAGGCAACTCCTATTATTGATGTCTGTCGAATAGCAGAACAAACAATACTGGGTAATCATAATTTAACGGATTCGATGTCTTTTAAAAACAGAGAGACAAGTTCGGCTGTAAATTTTTGGGCATGCACAAAAAAAGCTGAAAAATATCTTTCTTGGCAAACTGAAGTAACTTTAGAAGAAGGAATTGAGAGGACTATTCAAGTTTTATTGAAATGAATTCAAAGCCATCTCAAGCAGTTATCCTATGCGGCGGTCTTGGCTCTAGATTGTCTCCATTTACCGAGACTTTACCTAAGCCCATGATACCTTGTAATGGAAAGCCTTTTTTGTGGCATTTACTTTTGAATATTAAGAAACAAGGGGTTACAAACTTTCTAATCCTAAATGGATATTTAGGAGAAAAGATTGAAGGTTATTTTGGAGATGGAAGTAATCTTGGACTAAGTATTCAATATTCTAATAAACCTAAGGATTGGGATACAACTAAACGTATTTATGCAGCTAAAGATAAGTTGGATGAATGTTTCTTATTGTTTTACGCGGATAATTTAGTTCCTTTTCCTTTACAAAAAATGTATGAGCAACATTTAAAAACTAATCTACCTTTAACATTGATGTTAAGTAAAAAAGAACCCGGAAACATAGGAATAAATACTGATGGTCAAATTGACGTATATGATAAAAAAAGGAGTGAAAGCCTAAAGCATGTTGAAATTGGACATATGATTGTCAATAGAGATGAAGTGTTTAAATATTTTAGAAATCAAGAAGGTAGTTTTTCAGAAGTGATAGAGCAGATGGCAAAAGAAGGAAGAGTTGGAGGTTGGGTACAGAGAGATTCTTACCATAGCGTTTCCGATTTAGATAGGTGGAAAAAAACAAAGCTTTATACTAAGCCAAAGAATATCATTTTGTTAGATAGAGATGGTGTAATAAACAAAAAACAAGAAGTTGGAAAACATGTAAGATCATGGAATGATTTTGAATTTATAAAAGATACGATAGATGCCTTAAAAGAACTATCAAGGAAAGGGTTTAAGTTTATTATAATTAGCAATCAAGCAGGAATTAAACGGAAGTTAGTTGATGTAAATGATTTAGAAAACATCCATCACAATATGACATCAGTACTATTAAATGAAGGTATAGAGATTCTAGATATCTACTACTGCCCGCATTTTTTTGATGATTATTGCAATTGCAGAAAACCTGAACCAGGAATGTTTTATAATGTTTCATCTGATTGGTTTATTAAATTAGACGAAACTCTGTATATTGGAGATGCTATAAGTGATATTAGGGCAGCTTATAATGCTGGTACAAAATCAATTTTCTTGGGAGAGAGAGAAGAATTAGAAGATTTATCTGAAAGTGAGATGCCAATTAAAATTTCTAAGAATTTAACTGAGTGTATACCCATAATTTTAAAATATTTTACAAAGGATTATTGAGTGATTATAACAAGAACACCATTTAGAATAAGTTTTGCTGGCGGAGGAACGGATCTTAGAGCATTTTATTCAAAGGAATCAGGAAAAGTTATAAGCTCTTCCATAAATAACTTCATATACGTAGTAGTAAAACGACAAATAGGCATTGTTGAGCATAAATATAGAGTTAATTGGAGCAAAGTAGAATTCTGTAATGAAATAGAGAATATAGAACATCCTATTGTTCGGGAGGCTTTAAAGAAGTTCCAAATCGATTTTCCTATTGAGATAACAACTTTTACAGAGATACCTGGTCAGACGGGTCTAGGGTCCTCAAGTGCTTTTGCAGTTGGACTTGTAAATGCTCTGCATGCAATAAAGGGTGAAATGGTAACTAAACATGTTCTTGCTTCTGAAGCAGCTGAAATTGAAGTCGATATTCTAAATAGATCGATGGGCAAGCAAGATCATTATGCCGCTGCTTACGGGAACTTTAATATCTTTACATTTAATTCAGATGAAGTGGTTTGGGTAGAACCTGTGCTCTATAAACCAAAAATAAAAGAAGATTTAGAGAGGAATCTAATGCTCTTCTATACTTCTATTAAGAGAGACGCTAGTGCTATTTTGCAATCTCAAGAAGAACAAACTGATAATAAGTTTGAAACTTTAAAAAAACTTCAAGAACTTGTTGATCCACTAAAGGAGATTCTTTCTGGTTCAGAAGATTTACGTAATTTTGGAGAGATTTTGCATAAAGGCTGGATGTTAAAGAAAGAAATAACGGAAGAAATTTCTTCAAGTGAAATAGATACTTACTATGAAAAAGCTATTGAAGCTGGTGCTGTTGGAGGAAAAGTTTTAGGTGCTGGAGGAGGAGGTTTCCTGCTATTTTATGTTGAAAAGAGTAAACAAGATTCTGTAAAAGAAGCTTTAAGTGATCTTTTCTATCTTCCAGTTAAATTTGATTCAAGTGGATCTCGAATAACATACTACGATGAATAATCGTAAAACTCTGATTATTGGCTCTCAAGGCTATTTGGGTAGTCGTTTAACGCAATATCTGATGGAAAGAGGCTACGAATGTGAAGGTATAGATACAGGGTTCTTTACAAAAGGCACTATAGTAGAACCTCATAAAGTTCCTACCACATTTAAAGATGCAAGGCAGGTTAAGAAAAAAGATATTAAAGGTTTTTCTTCTGTTGTTTTATTAGCTGGCATTTCTAATGACCCTTTTGGGAATTTAACTTCAGAAAAAATTTATAATCCAAGTAGAGATTATGCAATTAATATAGCTCTTCTTTGCAAGGAATTAGGCATTAAGTTTATCTTTCCCTCTAGCTGTTCTGTTTATGGCGCCTCTGGAACTGATAAACCCTTAACTGAAAAAGATATCACTAATCCTCAAACACCTTATTCTTTAAACAAAATCCAGGTAGAAGAAGGTTTAAAACCAATCTGTGATGAGGATTTCTCTCCAATTGCTTTGAGATTTGGAACAGTTTATGGCTTTTCTCCAAGAATAAGGTTCGATGTGGTGATTAATATGTTATGTGGGTTAGCCTTAACAACTAATAAAATAACTTTAAACTCTGATGGAAAAGCTTGGAGGCCTCATTTACATATCGAAGACGCCTGTGAATCAATAAGATGTTCCATAGATTGGGATTATAATCAAGGTAAATTGATGGTGTTAAATGTAGGAAATGACTCAGATAATTATCAGATACTAGATATTGCTAAGTTAATCAATTCTATGATTCCTAGTTCAAAACTTACTTATTTAGATTTTGGGATTGAGAATGAAGAAAATGATTTAGTTAAAGATCGAAAAATACAGGATGGCGTGGACACAAGAACTTACAAAGTGTCTTTTAAAAAAATAAAAGATCATTTGCCCGGTTACTCATCAAAATGGACAGTAGAGACAGGCATAGAAGAATTAATTAAAAGTTTAAGGAAAATACCTTTAGAAACCCAAACTTTTAATAAAAGAGAATTTTATAGATTGCAGCAGATCGAATACCTATATAATGCAAAAAAAATTGATGATGATTTATATTGGATTAAATAGCTTCAACCATGGATACAACAATACCGGAACTTTCAAAAAAAGAAATTGAATCTCATTTTCTTGAGGCAAAAAAGACTTCAAGAAGGAGATCTCCTTTAATTCTTCATAAGAAAGGGGATTACCTTAACAAGGTATTTAACTTTATTCTCAAAGATTCTTATATGCATCCGCACTTACATCCAAGCGATGAAAAGGTAGAGAATATGTATCTAATCAAAGGCTCTTTTGGACTAATAGAATTTGATGATAAAGGTAATATTAATAAAACTACTGTTTTAAATGAACATGATCTCACTTCTATAAAAGTTCCTGCCTATACATGGCATACATATGTAATGCTTTCAGAAGAGAATATTGTTTACGAAACTATGGAAGGAAAATATGAGCCAGATACGTGGAAAAGGATGGCACCTTGGGCTCCTCAAGAAGAGTCGAACGAAGCCCCTTCTTACCTTCAAAAATTAAAGAATAATCTTTAACTAAAAGATTGTAATTAAAGATGTCAATTGCAAAAGACAACATCCTTAAGGAAATAATTTGGTTAAGGATGTCTCAGATTTATATTAACGAGTTTTATAAAGACGGTAAATTCAAAATACCTGTTCATTTAGCTTTGGGCCACGAATCAATAGCAGTTGCTGTTGATCATGCGATGGAAGAAGAAGACTCATTATTCTTAACGCATAGGAATATTCACTATAACTTGGCAAGATTAAAATCAATAAAAGAAGATCTTGAAGAATACCTCTTAAAAGATTCTGGCCTTGGCAGATCTTTCCTGGGTTCTATGAATTTGCATAACATAGAAAAAAATATAGCTTACACCTCTAGTATCTTAGGAAATAATCTTTGTGTTGGTTCTGGGTATGCATTTGGAAATAAAGTTAAGGGTAATTCTGGAGTTACTTTTATAGTAACTGGCGATGGGGCAATCGAAGAAGGAGCGTTCTATGAAAGTCTGCTCTTCCTTTGTTCAAGTAAGCTTCCTTCATTAATAATTGTAGAAAATAATGAATGGTCACTTGGAACAAAGATTAACGAAAGGAGAGGAAATATAGATTTAAAAAGCTTATCTGAATCTCTAGGCTCATCATACTTCTCATTGAAAGGTAATGACCCGTTTGATTATCTTACCCAAATACAGTCTTTTAGAGAGATAGCTGTAAATCAAAGCATTCCAGTTGTTGTAGAGGTTGAGCTTACTACGTTGGGGCACTGGATCCTTCAAAATGAAGCTAATCCAGAAGGGAAATTTATAAACTATCATGCTGGTCCAGCTCCTGAAGTAAGTCTAAAAAAAGAATATCCTATTTTAGATGAGTCTAGTAGAGATCCCCTTTACGTCTTGAAGAATTATATAAGCCGAGAGGAGCTTTTAAAAATTGCAGAAAATCAGATAGCAATTATAGAAGGTGAATTTAAATGAAATTTGTTCAATATCTCAATCAGATCCTAAAGGAAGAATTATCTAGTTTTGATAATAAGGTTGTAACTTATGGACAGAATGTTCATGCAGGTTCATGCTTGAGTGGCTTAACAAGAGATATTTCTTCAATAGAAAACGTAGTACCAAGTAATTCGCAAAATAGTGAAAATATGCTTGTTGGTAAAGGGTTTGGAATGATGTTAAGTGGAGTTTCTTCTGTATTTTTTATGAAGCAACTTGATTTTCTTTTATTAGGCATAGATCAAATAGCAAATACTTACAATATAATTAGGCAACATGATTGTGAAGCTGCTTTTACAATTTTTCCTGTAACTGTTGATAGCGGTTATGAAGGTCCGCAAGCAATCTTAAATAATATAGAAAGTTTTAGTTCTATTGCTGATGTAGAAGCCTTCTCTTTTACTAATAATATTGATTCAAGTTTAATTATTAAAAATTATTTACTAAAGCCTGGTTTTAGAATTTTAAGTTCAGGTCAGCGGTTATTGCAGTCAGATTTATTGGAATTAAATTTAGTTTATAAAGATCCAGATTTAAATTTTATCCAATATACCAAGGGTGAAGATACTTCTATTGTTTGTTTTAACCACTCTCTGCCTTATGGCTTAGAGCTTTCTGATGCAATCTCAAGTCAAGGCCTATCTTCCTCTTTATTTAGTATAAATACTCATAGTAATTTTCAGAACAAAACATTACTCAAAGAAATTGAAATGTCTAAGAGAGTAGTGCTTATCGATGATTCAAGAGGTGAAAATAATGCTTTAAACAGACTTGCACTTAATATTACTCGTGCTATTTCCGGTGTTAAAATTATTGATGTTGTTAGGAAGCAATCTGAGAGGCTTATAAAGCCATATGAAGATTCTATGAAGATAGACTATAATTCTCTTACTAAATCTCTCTTTTCAGATAATCAAAATAAATAAATGGACATAAAACACTCAGATCTACTTAAAAAGATCTCTTCTGACTTCATGGAGGAATCTGTATCAACACAATATTCCTATAATTTTGAATGGCTTTCTAGACCTATCATTCAATACCCTCAAGACATAGTGGCAACTCAAGAAATTATTTGGAAAATAAAGCCAGATTTGATTATAGAAACTGGCATAGCTCACGGCGGTTCTTTGATTTTAAGCGCTTCTATACTTGCTATGTTAGATTACTGTGAAGCACATGATTTAGGAGAAACCTTAGATCCAAAGAAGCCTAAAAGGAAAGTATTAGGTGTAGATATTGATATTCGTGAACACAATAAAAAAGCATTAGACGATCATCCTTTAAGAAATAGATTGATCTTGATAGAAGGATCATCAATAGATGACAAGATAATAAAGCAGGTTCAATTAGAAGCAAAAGGGTTTGATAAAATAATGGTTTTTTTGGATTCAAACCATACTCATTCCCACGTACTAGATGAATTAAGGGCTTATGCTCCGTTGGTATCAAGCAATAGTTACTGCGTTGTATTTGATTCTGTTATAGAAGATTTACCTGATACTCTTCATGGGGATAGACCTTGGAAAAAAGGCGATAATCCTAAAACAGCTTTACGTGAGTATCTGCTGGAAGATGAAAGTTTTTCAGTTGATGAAACAATTGATGACAGATTATTAATTTCAGTTGCACCAAATGGTTACTTAAAGAGGAGATAATGATGTTATTGCATGATGGTTCAGAATTAACAGAAGAACAAATTGAAGAATTAAATGCTAATGGCCCATATAGTATGGCAGTTTGGAATTCGGGAGACGTCTCAGTTGGAAATGAAGAGGGGTTAACCGGTAGAAGTGAATATTTCATGAAGCTCATAAGAGACGCAATTCTGAAGAATTTTACTAAGGAAGAAATAAGGGATTTAAGCATACTGGATATTGGTTGTAATGATGGTTGGGTTTTGCACCAATTGACCGACCTACCATTTAAGAAGATGGTTGGTATTGAACCCAGAGAAAAGAATATCAACAAAGGTAAGGTCGTTAGAAGAATATTAAAGTTAGACAATAAAGTAGACTATAGGGTAGGTGACATAGAATCTCTCAAAGGTGAGACTTTTGATATCGTAATTTGTGCTGGAGTTTTGTATCACGTTGAGTCAATTCCTGTAGCATTAAGAAGTATAAGAGAAGCTTGTGAAAAGATGGTCTTTATAGAATCACGCGTTATTTCTTCTTCTTACATTACAGATGATTTAAAAGAAGAAATAGAGATGAGAGATCTGGTTTATCAATTCAATGAAGAGTCTTGTGGTGTCACAGCACAGAAATTTGAGTCTGCCTATCACGATGGATCTTCCGCCCACACAACTATTGTTAATGTACCAACAACAGAATCTCTTGTAATGAATTTAAGATACCTTGGTTTTTCAGATGTAGATGTAGTTGCTGATAATGAAAAGTATAGAAATGATGTTTGGAAAGATAATAGACCCCTCGGAGGAGTTTGTTTAACGGCTAGAATACTAGAAGGGGACACCAGTTTAGATTCTGATGAAGATAAATGGATATCTGATTATGAAGCGGGATTAAAGAATGAAATTCTCCCTTTAGAACTTGTTGAGCCTCTATATAACGTTTACATTAATAATGAAGATGCTTCTTCGTTGAAGGGTGTTGCTTTGGATACGTATCAGTATCTTAACGAGAAAGATATACAGTTTTCTGAAGACCTATTGCCTAAAGAGTTAAGTCATCACTTTTCTCAAGAAATTATCAAGAATTGGAAATATTCTCCAGCAAATAAGATAGGACTAGAATATGGAAAAATCCTATCAGCTTCTAATGAAGAGGAAAAAGCTTTAAAAGTTTTAGGTATGATTACTACTAATCTAAATGCTGACTGGAGATCTTCATATAGAGCCTTTAAATTGATGTCAGAAATCCATGATAAACAAGGTGATAAAGACAATTCAAAAAAATACTTGGAGTTGTGTTTGACTGCTAATCCTAAATATCCTACCGATTAGATGATTAGCTCTATAAGGCACTCTGCTTTCGTAGTTAAAGATTTAGAAGAATCTCTTAAATTCTATAAAGATACTCTTGATTTAGAACTGTATAGAAGAGAAGTTGAGCAGGGTGATTTCATAGAAAGCTTAACTGGACTTAAAGGAGTTAAGCTGGAATGGGCTAAGTTAATTATTCCTAAAGGAGGTTTAATAGAATTATTACAATACCATACACATCCAGATCAGTCTTCGATAAGTGAGAGTCCTTCTAATAAGATCGGAGCTTCACATGTAGCTCTTACAGTTGATGACCTTTCTCTGTTATATTCGAAAATCATAGCAAATGGTTATACTTGCAAGTCGGAACCTCTTATAGCTCCTGGAGGAAAGGCCAAGATTCTTTATTGCCATGATCCTGATGGTGCAATTCTTGAATTGATAGAAGATTTATAATTTACAATTTAGGGTAATTAATTGGCTCAAAATATTTGGTTAACTGGTTCAAGGGGGTTTGTTGGGACTTACACTAAGGAGTTTCTCTCTTCCCTTGGTTATAATCTAACACTTATCTCTCAATCCGATGGCGAATTTCTAGAAGTTCTGGATTTCTCAAAACCTAAAGAAATTAACAATTTAATTAAAAAAGTGGGATTACCTGAAACTTTTATACATTTAGGCTGGGGTAATGTCTATGAACCGCATCATTCTATACATATATCGGAGAATCTTGAAGAAGGAAAAAACCTTATTAATACCCTTTTTAAAGCAGGACTCAAAAGGTTTATTTCGGTTGGATCTTCGTCAGAATATGGAGACTTGCAAGGCAGTTTAGAAGAATCACTTATTTTACCTGAACCTTCGAATAATTATATAAAAGGTAAGACGGCATTATGTGATTTTGGTAATCAAATGGCTGAGGAGTATCAATCAATATTTATACATACTAGACTTTATTACGCTTATGGCGCTGGTCAGAAACATAACTCACTAATTAATCAGTTATTTAAAAGCGCAGAAGATGGACAAGATATGGATCTTTCTCCATGTGAGCATTATAGAGATTATATATATATTGAAGATGTCGCCCAAGGCCTTGAAAAAATTTGCAATGTAAATAAATCAGGAATCATAAATTTAGGAGCAGGAGAAGTTATCCAATTGAAAGACTTCGTTTTAAAATTTTGGGAAATGCTAGATTCAGATCCTAAAAAACTTAATTTTGGCTCCCATGAAGTTCCTGAATCTGAACAAAGCCAACCAAAATCTTATGCTAATTTAAAAAGATTAAAAGACCTAACTGGATGGACTCCGCAAACTTCTATAGAGTCAGGTATAGAAAAAACAATCGCTTTACTTCAATTGCAGTGATATGGACCCAAACCCAAAGATTAGTATATGCATACCTGTTTTTAACGGTGAGAAATATATTAAAAATTGTATTGATAGTGTTTTAAACCAAGACTTTAAAGATTTCGAGATTCTAGTTCTAGATAATTGCTCTACTGATGGAACAAAAAGAATTATTCAAGAAATTGAGGATAAAAGAATACAATATTTTAGGAATAAATCTAATATTGGTTCTATTAAGAATTTCAATAAGTGTATTGAAAAAGCCAAATCTAAATATTTCTTATTATTACCTCATGACGATACTCTACTGCCAGCCTCTCTAAATGCTTTTTATTCCATTTTGGAAGATAGAGATGTAAGTTTTGTTTATTCTTCGATTCAAACCATTAATTCTGAAGGTAAAGATGTTCATTTAAATGTTAATCATCAGGAAGATAAGTTTTTTACTTCTTTGGAGGGTCTTAGAGATATAGTTGAAAACTTTGTTCCTATACAGCTCGCTATGGCTAGGACTTCAGATATTAAAGAATCTGAAGGCTTTGATGACTCATTTGGCCCTTTTTGTGATGTTAAGCTATGGATTGAGATCTTATCTAAAGGAAAAAATTGTTATTATTCCTCTTCACCTCTTTCTTGCCATAGAGTTCACCCTGAACAAGGTCAAATAGCTTTTTTAGATAATGACATACAGATCATAGGGAGACATTGGGGTAAGAAATTAACTAAAGAGTTCTTGTTAAAAAATAACTATAGTTTTTTGTTTCTAAAGCTAATTTCTTTTACCAAAATTTCTTTTTCAGTATCTGAACAGAACTCTGATGATTTAATTCGTTTGTTAGCTTCTCATTTTGCATATTCAAACCTTAAGAGAACGTATCAGTCTTTAAAGAAAATAAATATTTTTATGCTCGTAATAGAATTAAGAAGTCTATTCCACTTTATTCAGGAGCTAGGATTAATGGAAATGCTTGTTTGTTACTATATGGCCATCAAAAGATATATAAAGACATAAAGTCTTAAGTTATCGAAAGATGCTTTCTTAAAATTAAAACTAAACTAAAATAGTAAGATAGTGAATCAATATAAAGATAAAACTGTACTTGTAATAGGGCATACTGGCTTTAAAGGAAGCTGGCTCTCACTTTGGTTAGATATGTTAGGAGCTAAAGTTGTAGGAATCTCAAATGAAATACCTAGTGACCCTGCAAATTTTGACGTTTGTGGTCTTACTGATTTTATTTCAGATAATAGATTAGACATTAAAAATTTAGATTCTTTATCCGCTACTATAAAAGCTGTTCAACCTGATTTTATATTTCATTTAGCTGCGCAGTCTTTAGTTATTCCTTCTTATCAAGACCCTGTAAATACTTTCTTAACTAATGCAATAGGAACGACCCATGTTTTAGAGTCGGTTCGATTATTAAAGAAAGATGTTGTTTTAGTAATGATAACAAGTGACAAAGTATATGATAATTTAGAGTGGAGTTGGGGATACAGAGAAACGGATAGGTTAGGCGGAAAGGACCCTTATAGTGCATCAAAAGGAATGGCAGAAATTGTTATTAGGTCTTACCAAGAAAGCTTTTTTAACAAAAAAGAGGAAAAAGTTTATTTAGGTATAGCTAGAGCAGGAAATGTAATTGGAGGTGGAGATTGGGCTTTAAATAGAATAATTCCAGACTGCGTAAGGGCTTGGTCAAAAAATGAAACTGTAGATATTAGAAATCCAAATGCAACTAGACCTTGGCAACATGTTTTAGAGCCTTTAAGTGGTTATTTGCACTTGGGATCAGAGCTCTTAGAAAATGAGAAGGTAAATGGAGAAGCTTATAATTTCGGTCCTAGTGCAGATCAAAATTTCTCTGTTAAGGAGCTAATTACTGAAATGTCTAAATCCTGGGCAGATGTAAGTTGGAATGATACTTCAGATAGTTCCAATAACATCAATGAAGCTGGTTTATTAAAATTAAATTGTGACAAAGCTTTAGCAGACCTGTCTTGGTCACCCAATCTAACTTTTGGAGAAACAGTTAAAATGACAGCTAATTGGTATGAGGCATTCTATGCAAGGACTAAAAACGATAAAGAAATTTCTATGAAAGAATTTACTCAGCAACAGATCAGGGACTATAAAGATCTAGGGAAAGAAAGATCAAAATCTTGGTCTGATACATTAAACCTTATGGATTGACATGAATGGCGTTGAAATAACTAAATTAGATATGATGCAAACTCCTGGAGGCGATGTAATGCATGGTTTGAAGTCTATTGATTCAAGTTTTGTGGGTTTTGGAGAGGCTTATTTTTCAATAATAGACCATCAATCAATTAAAGGATGGAAGCGCCATAAAAGGATGACCTTAAATTTAATTGTTCCAACTGGGTCAGTTAAGTTCGTAATTTATGATGATAGAATTGAATCAAGTTCTTATGGTGAATTTAAGGTAGTAGAGCTGTCAAGAGATAATTATAATCGTTTAACAATTTCTCCTATGTTATGGTTAGGTTTTCAAGGAATTGGTAAAGAGGAAAACATAGTTCTGAATGTTGCTAGTATTCCTCATGATCCTGAAGAAGTAGATAAAAAAGATGTCGAAGAATTTAATTTTTGCTGGTAAGTAATATGAAAGTTGTCATTCTTGCAGGAGGATTTGGTACAAGATTATCAGAATATACATCAGATATACCAAAACCAATGGTAACTATAGGAGGAAAGCCTATCCTGCTTCATATAATGAATCTCTATGCGAGCTATGGTCATAAGGATTTTCATTTAGCGGTAGGCTACAAAGCTGAGGTAGTAAAAGATTTCTTTCTAAATTATAAGAATTTAAATTCTGATTTTAGAATTGATCTCAAAACTGGAAAAATAGAATCCTTTGAAGAAGATAAACTAGATTGGAAAGTTACCATTGTTGATACTGGACTTGAAAGCATGACAGGCGGAAGAGTTAAGAGATTAAAGGAATTTATTGGGACTGAACCTTTCTTGCTAACTTATGGAGATGGTTTAGTAGATCTTGATATAAACGAGGTAATCAAATTCCATAAAGAACATGGAAAAATGGTAACGGTGACAGCCGTACACCCTACTGCAAGATTTGGAGAGCTTGATATAGTTGATGATCAGGTAACAACTTTTAAAGAAAAGCCTCAAACAACTCACGGTTGGGTAAATGGAGGGTATTTTGTTATTCAGCCAGAATTCTTGGAATTGATAGAGGGCGATGACACAATTCTTGAGGCAACTCCACTAGAAAAAGCTGCAGAGTTGGGTGAGTTAAAGGCCTTTTTTCATAAAGGGTATTGGAAATGTATGGACACAAAAAGAGATAGAGATGACTTAGAAGAAGTTTGGAAAACAGGTAAGGCACCTTGGAAAAATTAATTCTATGGAGAAACTATTAATAGCTGGAGGCAGTGGTTTTATAGGTAGAAATTTAGCTGAGTCTGCGTGTAAGGAAAATTTAGAAGTAACTATACTCACTAAAACTGGAAAAGTTGATAAGGACTTTCTAAATGATATAGAAATTCTTAAAGTAGATTTGCTAGATCAAGTTAATCTAAAAAAATCTTTAAAAGGAAAAAAATTTGATTTTGTAGTAAATTTAAGCGGATATATAGATCACTCAAATTTCTTTTCAGGTGGACATAAAGTACTTAAAGTTCATTTCCTGGGTCTAATAAATCTACTTACTTGTTTGGAAAAAGAACGTCTTAAATCTTTTGTTAATATAGGAAGTAGTGATGAATATGGCAATCAAATTGCACCCCAGGTTGAGACGATGAGAGAATCAGCTATATCTCCTTATTCTGCAGCTAAGATAGCTTCTACTCATTTGCTACAGAATTTATACAAAACTGAGAGTTTTCCATCAATTATACTTAGACTTTTTTTGGTATATGGCGTAGGGCAGAAGAAAGATAGATTTATACCACAGGTAATAGAAGGATGTTTGAGTAGATCTCCTTTCAAAGCTTCTGAAGGAAAACAATTAAGAGATTTTACTTATGTAGACGATATTTCTAGAGGTATTTTATTAGCTTTAAGAAACAAAAAAGTATTGGGAGAAGTATTAAATCTTGCTTCTGGAGAAGCAAGGTCTATACGTTCAATGATAAGTCTTATAGAAGATAAAATAGGGTATGGGAACCCTAAATTTGGAACTTTACCATACAGACAGGCTGAGAATATGGAATTATTTGCTAATTCAAAGAAGGCCAAGAAACAACTTAATTGGGAACCTCAAATAACTTTAGAGGAAGGGTTGGATTTAGTTATTGAAGATCACCTTGAAAAAAAAATTGAAAAATCCAAAAGTTAGCGTAATTATCAATTGTTATAACGGTGAAGAGTATCTTAAAGATGCTATCAACTCTGTATACGCTCAGACCTACAAGAACTGGGAAATAATTTTTTGGGATAATGCATCGATAGATTCAAGTGAGAAAATTGCAAAATCTTTTGACTCTAAACTATTGTATTTTAAAGGAAAAGAAAATATTCCTTTGTATGCGGCAAGAAATAAAGCAATTGAAAAATCTACAGGTACCCTGATAGCTTTTTTAGATTGTGATGATTGGTGGAATAAGGATAAACTTACTTATCAGGTAAAAGAGTTTGAACGAAAAGAAATAGGCTTTTGCTTTTCCGATTATTGGATAGAAAATCAATTAAATGGTAAAAGGAAGCTGTGTAGGCAGAAATTTACATCATCTGAATTCATATTAGATGACCTATTAAAACATTATACAGTTGGCATATTAACTTTAATGGTCAGAAAGAGTACTCTGGATAAACTTGAGTATCTATTTAATCCGACATTTAACATAATAGGCGATTTTGATCTCGTCTTAAGACTATCAGCGATTTCTAAGGCCTCTTACTTAAGAAAAGAGCTAGCTCATTACAGAAAGCATTCATCAAACCTCTTTATTAAGAAGCCAATGAGAAATATTTCAGAGCTAGAAACCTGGCACCAGGACATAAAAAAAGATGTAACAATCAGTAACTCCAAAGAATTTTATAATATTCCTATAATAATTCACTATTCTAAGACGATGCATTTAATGAAAAATAAGCAAAAAAAAGAAGCTTTAAGAGGTTTATTGAAGATACCGATTAACAGGAAAGAATTTCTTAGATTAGTCATGGTTTTCTTTCTTCCAAAGGTTGTTATAGATTATTTAGCGAGATAAAAAACTAAAACCATGAATAATTTAAGCTTAAGAGTGGTTGGGATTTTCTTTTTCCTTTTCTATGCCTTAACTTTACCTTTTTTTTCTCCTGTATTTTTTCAAGATTATCAGTTAACGACGTTTTTAATCATGGTTTGTTGCCTTGTGCTCTCCTTGCTCTTCTTTTCTGGAGTAGCACCTTTAATAAATATATTAATTTCTTTTTATGTATTTAAGATTTATCTAATTAGGCCTTATGTGGACACTTTTCTTGGTAGA
>MDSV01119255.1_pt1 | contig 14817 bp, 9 predicted proteins | sample 810851 | NCBI WGS metagenome assembly MDSV01 (sample SAMN05326640, study PRJNA326480) | marine metagenome | isolation source: seawater | place: Atlantic Ocean: North East | collected 2012 | reverse complement strand
CGTCTTTTAATCTTTTTTTTTCACCATGGTATACGCCACTAAGATTTGCAGCGAATGCATAGTAATCTTTTGTACTTATTGGATCAGCTTTGTGATCATGGCATCTTGCACAATGAAGAGTCATGCCCAGAAAGGCTTGGCCGACAGCACCTATCATTTCTTCGAGTTCGTCTGCTCGGGCCTGTTTTTTAAGAATTTCTTTTCCAGGTAATACTGTGTTGTGAATGCCAGCCACTAAAAAACCAACTGCAGCATCGCCTCCGCGATCTTTGTATTTGATGTCACCACATATCTGACTTTTAGCGAATTCATTGTAAGGCATGTCACCGTTAAAAGCTTTTATAACCCAATCTCTGTATGGCCACGCATTGTTGCGCGGTTCATTATATTCAAAGCCATTACTTTCCCCGTACCTTGCTACGTCAAGCCAGTGCCTGCCCCATCTTTCCCCATAATGAGGAGATGATAACAGGTCATCAATTATTTTGTTATATTTTTTATCAGAAGGTGATAAACAAAATTCTTCCACTTGATCAGGTGAGGGAGGTAATCCGATAAGGTCAAAATAGACTCGCCGTATAAGTTTGCGCGGGTCCGATTTGGGAGAAGGTGACAAGTTAGATTTCGCTAATTTATCATAAACGAAATAGTCTATTTCATTTATTGACCAGTGAGCCGATTTATTTCTGATAATCTCTGTTTCTTGGATTTTTTCAGGAGACAGTGACCACCACTCTTCTTTAGCCTTAGCATTAGTAAGAAAAGGTAAAAGAAAATACAGAAAGGCTATTTTAGCTATCCTAGGAGACACCATTATTTCATTTTAGCATAAGGAATTGATGGCCAACAAGTGGAATAGAGAGAGTCATTTCAATTAACTATTCACTCCCAAAGGAAAGTGAACTATTTTTACACTTCCAAAATTATTCAATGATACTTAAAGTAATTACTATGCATAAATATATTTTCTCGTTCATTTTAGTGATCGCATCAGTTCTTAATTTAGTTGCTGAACAGAAGTTAGAAGGAACCATTGATGCTTTCCTTGGAAAATCTTCTCTTGATGTTCAACCGGTTTTTAGAGGCGAAAGATTTGGTAATATTGTAGTGACAATGAAAGGAACGGTCTTGGCGACTTGGGGAACGAGTCATGTCAGGGCTAAACGAAGTGAGGACGGAGGCAAGACATGGGGTCCTGAAATTGTTATTGCAAAGCCGGGCTTTCAAACGGGTGGTCTGACCGTAAATGAAACGAACGGGGATATTTTCGCATTCATTGAGGATCGTCATCCGCCTGCTTCCATTACAATTTACAAGAGCAGTGATGATGGTAAGTCATGGCAGAAGATCCCCACTAATATTAAACCTGATTCAAAAGGAAATGCTCCTTCCATGCACATGAATGAACATGGAATCACTTTGAGGCATGGCGAGAACAAGGGCCGGTTAATTAGGCCATCGCGTTGGTACGCCGGCAAGAATGACCGTAGCCTTTGGCCTAAGCACTATACGAACGCAATTTACAGTGATGATGCTGGAAAGACTTGGCACACTAGTGATCCTTTTCCGGCAAATGGTACCGGAGAGGCCACTTTAGCGGAACTAAGTGACGGTACCATTTATTACAATTCAAGGCGCCATTGGGCCGAGGAAGGTGCAAATCCTAAGAGGCGCTGGACTGCCACTAGTAAGGACGGCGGTAAGACTTGGAATGATCTCAAGTTCTGTGAAGTTCTTCCAGATGGTCCACAGAATACAAATTATGGTTGCATGGGTGGTCTGACCCGCCTTGCCATTAAAGGCCGTGATATTTTGATTTATAGTAACTGTGACAGTGCAGGCGGTCGTAAACAGGGAACGGTCTGGGCAAGCTTTGATGGCGGAAAGACCTGGCCAATTAAACGGTTAGTATTTGCCGGTAGTCATGCCTATTCATCAATCACATCAGGACGACCCGGCACTAAGACCGAAGGCATGATTTATCACCATTTCGAAGGTGGTCCTAAGGGAGGATCGGCCGTTGCAAAATTCAACCTATCTTGGGTACTTGGAGGAGAGTCGACGGGTGATGGTACGGTCCCATCATGGGTAAAGCCTTAATTTCTAGGGAAGCGGCGTGTTCGGAGGAACTGCATTGTCCGGATACTTTCCATTGAAGACCATCATCTCCTCTTGTATTTGAACTTTAACAAAGGATTCATCAATTTTACCGTCCTTGCCCTTAACGAGTTTGAGATCAAGGTTCAGGTGCTTTGCAAGGAAAGGATAAGCTGCCATTCTTTTTGATAAGCCATAGTCATGCCCCTCATTTTTGAAATGTGCATTTTCTACTTTGTTCGTTGCTCCGTAAAGGTCATAAACATGTTTAATGAATGGAAACTCGGTTCTGGGGGTCATTAGTGTCCAATCCTTTCCGTTGGATACAATGAGTTGAGGCTTGGGCGCGGCTAGAGCGGCAATTTCCGCATTATTTGTTTTATGTGTTTCGCTCCAGTGAATGGGCATTCCGCTCTCACAGACGCAACCTCCAAAGAAATGTGCAGAGACCTGACACACCGGCACAGAAACTTTGACTCTTTCATCCAGTGCGGAGAGAATGAATGTCTGTGTCCCTCCGCCAGAGCATCCCGTCATTCCTATCCTCTCTGAATCAACATTTGGGAGACCTAAGATAAAATCAAGAGCACGCATACTGTTCCATGTTTGCATTCTGAGAATTTCAGGTGTTCTCCTGTGATCCCAACCAACCTCTTTTGAATCACCGTATCCGATCATGTCATACTGAAAGACAGCACAACCCATCTTAGCTAGGACCGCGCACCGAGTTTGTCTGGCGGCATTGAATCTTCCTCCGTGTCCGTGTGGGCACAGTATACCTGCCAATGAGCCTTTGAATTTTGTAGGACGGTACAGGGTACCGGTCACGAAATGTCCCGGTGAGCTTTCTATGGCTACATTTTCAGTGGTATAATCTTCGTGGGTTTGTTTTTTGACATAGCGCGGGTTCAGTGGCTTGCGTTCAGGCAGTTCAGTTAGTTTTGCACCTTTTAAGATTCCTTTTATGACTGTATCTTTTCTTTTTTTCCAATTCTCAAGATCCTTTGTGTTTTTCCTAATAGATTCCAGTTCTGCTGAGGCCTGTTCTGGTTTTTGAGCATGGCCTACCCTTAGCTTTGGTTTTGAAAGTGAAATGATAGGATTGATGAATATCAGTGAAGTTAAAATCAATGGAAACGTTTTCATATATTCGTAATGATTTAAGATAATAGATGAGCTTAGAATAATATATTCATTAACGTCAATTCACTTCGAATATCCTGTCAAGATCAGTGGATAATTGAAAATATTTAAATGTACTGATTGGTTTCGAGTGCTTTAAGAAATGTTTTACTGTCTTTCCTGATGAGATCTATTTTCTCGTCGGGCATTTTAGATAAATTTTTATAAGGCATGCCGAGCCTTGGGTTATTAGAGAGTTTCAATTTATTATGATCAAGAAAGTTCCAATAGAGATAATTGAAAGGACAGGCTTGAGTGCCATTTTTCTCCTTAACCTTATACGAGCAACTCTTACAGTAATTTGACATTCTATTGATGTAAGCGCCGCTCGATGCATAGGGCTTGCTTGCCAATATACCACCATCAGCAAAGAGGACCATTCCACTCACATTGGGCATTTGAACCCATTCATAAGCATCTGCATAGACTACAAGATACCATTCATTAACTTCCTCGGGGCTGACGCCAGATAGGAGTAGAAAATTACCTAAAACCATGAGTCTTTGTATGTGATGAGCGTATGCGTTGTCGCTAGTCTCGGTTATGCATTGAGACAGGCAGTTCATCTTGGTCTTACCGGACCAGAAAAATTCTGGTAGTGGTCGCTTTGCATTAAAGTAATTAAAATTTGCGTATTCCGGCATTTTTAACCAGTAAATACCGCGAACGAATTCCCTCCAACCAAGTATCTGCCGAATGAAGCCCTCAACTGCATTAATTTTGGCCTTACCCCCAAGGTAAGCTCTCTCGGCTTCTTTTATAACTTCCAGTGGATCAAGTAGGCCGCAATTAAGATAAAAGCTTATGTGACTGTGGAATAGCCAGGGCTTCCCTTCAACCATGGCATCTTGATAATTACCAAAATATTTCAATTTCTCCTCAATGAAGTGTTCTAGAATTTCAGTTGCCTGGTCCCTAGTAACAGCAAAGTGAAAATCTTTAGAGGATCCGAAATGATTTTTGAACTCTTTTTCAACCAGTTCAATTACTTCAACTGTAATTGCATTTGGTTTGAAGCGAATCGGTTCAGGAATGTTAATATTTGTGGGTATTGTTTTGCGATTCTCACTATCATAGTTCCATTGTCCTCCTGCTGGTTTTTCTCCTTCCATTAATGTGGAGGTTTTTTTTCTCATTTCTCGATAGAAAAATTCCATTCTTAGTTGCTTCCTCCCCGTTGCCCATTCTTTAAAATCATTTAGAGGACTTAGAAATCTGGTATCATCGCAGATCTTAACAGGCACGGAGATTTGGTTCTTCCAGTCTTGAATCTCGGCAAGCAGGCGATGTTCACCGGGGTGAGTAACCTCGATCAGTCCAAACTTTTCTTTTTTAAGGTTTCTTTTTATTTCGCCCAATAACGAACCCGTATTTTTTGGGTCATCATATTTCACATAATTAACGCGAATGCCCTGACTGATGAGTTCTTGAGCAAAGTGTCTCATGGCCGAGAAAATGAGAATAATTTTCTTTTTGTGATGCTTTACGTAAGTCGCTTCAGTTTTGACTTCGCACATGAGAACAATGTCATTGTCCTTATCAATGTCTTTTAAGCTCTCCAATTTGTCGGAGAGCTGGTCTCCTAGAACCAACCTCAAAGTCTTGGGCATCTTAATTTATGAGACTTTGACAAGGTTATACTTCTCAAGCGCTTCAGACCGTGACTTTCTTAAATCAACGATCGGGTATGGGTAGTTCTTACCAAGTACGATTTTGGCCCCTCGTAATACATCGTCAGGAGCTTCCCACGGTTTGTGGATATATTTTTTGGGAAGCTTACCAAGTTCAGGGCAATACTTAATGACATAATTTCCATTTTCATCGAATTTCTCTCCTTGCAGGACTGGGTTAAAGATCCTGAAAAAAGGTGCCGCATCCGCGCCTGATCCGGCGACCCATTGCCAGCTGGCACTGTTCGATGCAAGGTCAGCATCTAAGAGACAGTCCCAAAACCATGCTTCACCTTCCCGCCAATCGATGTTTAGATTTTTGACCAGATAAGAGCCAACAATCATTCGTACTCGGTTATGCATGTATCCGGTCTGCCACAGCTCGCGCATCCCAGCATCGACGATAGGCACGCCGGTCATGCCTTTCTTCCAAGCCTCGAGTGGTAGGCCATCATTTAACCATGGATAATTATCGAATTTGGAGTTAAAATTCTTATGTGGAAGGTCCGGGAAATGATAGAGTAAATAATAACTGAATTCTCTCCAGCCGATTTCACTTAGAAAGCAATCCATGTCGTTGTTAGATTGAATTTTTTCTACTTTATTGAGTGAAGTGTACCAAATCTGATTGGGCGATATTTCTCCGAAATGCAGATGAGGGCTCAGTTTAGAAGTGCCCTTGGATCCTGGAACGTTACGGTTTATTCTGTAATCATTGACTGGAGCCTTTAGGAAGCCTTTGAGTTTTTCATTGGCTTCATTTTCACCAGGTTCCCAAGTTTTAGAGAACTTCTCATGCCATCTAAATTTGGGAATAAGTTTCAGAGAATCAATTCCTTGATTCATCTCATTTAGGTAGAAGAATCTTTTCTCATTAGGAACCGGGATAGGTTTTCTGGGCTCGGGCCCCTCCAAGCAGCCTCTTCGGTAGAATGGAGTAAACACCTTATATGGTTGGCCTGACTTATTTAGTATGTCCCAAGGTTCCCAAAGAAGGCTCCCATTATAGGTGCAAATATCTAGGTTAGGTCCTTTGAGTTCCTTTATGATACGTTTGTCTCTGGCTATTTGCCACGGCTCGTAGTTTCGGTTCCATGTGATCATATCTGCACCTGACTTAGCTGCTAGTTCGGCTAATAAGATCTTTGGATCACCGCTCATTATTATGAGGGATGAATCTAATTGTTCATTAAGCGAAAGGAGCGATTGGTGTAGCCACCAACGAGTTGCACTGCCAGGGTCATGTTTTCCTCCATTGAAAGTGTCATATATATAAACAGGAATAACGTCACCCCGATCACAGGCAGCTGTCAGTGCCGGATTATCTTTTAGTCTCAGGTCCAGCCTGAACCACATTATGGTTTTTTTCTTTTTCAATGAAATATTAGGTAGCACCTATATTAAACGGAGATTAAATATGAGTGGATCTGCTTCATAAAATTATTTTTTGGGCAATTTATTTCTTTGAATGCCTATTTTCATTAATTGCAATCTGATCCTTGAAGAAGGCTAGGTATTCATATTTAAATGATCTCTAACCTCTCTTATCCTAAAAACCAATTACGAATGAATTTGCCCGATGATTAAGAAGATATTTTTATTAGGTGTTTTATTTTCACTGCTTTCAGTTCTGCGCATATGTGCTAAACCAAACATACTTTGGATTTCTGCAGAGGACATTGGCCCTCATTTTGGTTGCTATGGTGATCAGCATGCGATTACGCCCAACATTGATCAATTGTCTTCCGAAGGGACGCGTTTTACTAATGCTTATACGACTGCAGGAGTTTGTGCGCCTTGCCGCAGTGGAATCATAACTGGCATGTATCAGAACAGTATTGGCACTCACCATATGAGATGTAATGCGGTCCTGCCTTCATGGCTGAAACCTTTTCCAATTCTTCTTAGGGGGTCCGGATATTATTGTACTAATAACTCCAAAACGGATTATCAGTTTTCAAGACCATCGACTAGAGAAATATGGGATCAGAGTGGTTCAAAGGCTCACTGGAAGAATCGAAAGAAAGGTCAGCCTTTCTTTGCGGTATTCAATTATACTGGATGTCACGAGAGTGGCATCGCTTCTGAAGGTAAGTACAAGGCTGTCACGAGCAATCTTAAATCTGAACAGAGGCAGGATCCGTCCAAGTTAGATACTTTGCCCCCCTATTATCCGGACACTCCTGTGGTCCGAGAGGACTGGAAAAGGAATTATGAACTGATCACAGCGATGGATTCTTGGGCAGGATCTCTTATCAAAGAAATTAAAGATGCTGGGCTTTACGAGGAAACAATCATATTTTTTTGGGCTGACCATGGTGTAGGTTTGCCTCGTGCAAAGCGTTGGCTTTATGGTTCCGGAACGCACATTCCTCTGATCGTTCGTGTACCTGGTAAGGAGGGGGGGAAAGTAGATGCGCAATTGGTGAGTTCAGTTGATTTGGGGCCTACAGTATTGAACCTGGCTGGGATTGAAGTTCCTGAAAAATTACAAGGCAGAGCATTTTTGGGTCAGAAATTATCCACTCCTCGCCGTTTTGTTTTCGGGGCCAGAGATAGGATGGATGAAAGGTATGATATTATCCGCTCTATTTTTGATGGGCGCTATCGATACATCCGGAACTTTGAGCCTCTGAAGCCCTACTACCAGTACATGAATACACCGGAAAAAGGAGCGACCATGCGTGAGATAAGGAGAGCCGAGGAGGATGGATCTCTGACTGAAATAGGCAAGATTTTTTCAACTAACAAGAAGCCCGTCGAAGAACTTTATGATTTTAACAATGATCCTCATGAGATTCGTAACTTAGCAGACAATCCTGAGTACTCAGCACTTTTGAAAAAAATGCGTGTTCATTTGGCGCAATGGCAATCTGAAATAGGTGACATTGGTCTCATTCCCGAGGCGGAAATCGAAATTAGAGAGAAGAAGGCAGGTTCTAGATTTGAAATTATGAATGAGGAATCATCTGACAGGGGTCAGATTCAACGATTAGTATCAATTGCTACAAAAGCATCAGAAGGGCCCTCGGCTCTTGGAGAATTGATTGGTGCCATCTCAGATGAGGATCCTGCCATACGTTATTGGGCATTGACTGGCATTGGTAATATAGGAAAAGCGGCCAAGGGAAAAGCATTAGAATTGTCGATGAAGGCAATGAAGGATGAATCCCCCAGTGTACGAATCGCTGCTGCTCGGGCAGTGGCTCGCTTAGGTAATACGGATGCAGCACTTGAAGTTTTAAAAGAAGAGCTTCGGTCTAAGCATCAGTGGGGAAGGCTCGCGGCGACTATTGTCATTGACGAGATGGAGGAATCGGGTCGCAAAATGGTCAAGGACCTGAAGGAGGTCCTAAGTACCAGACAACCTAATAAATATATTCTTAGAGTTGCGAACCGAGCACTGAATGACTTGCTCGGGACCGAAAATAGGGTCCCTTAATTTATGATTGAGAAGTCTCTGATTTAATTTTCAACGAGCCGAAACTAATATTTACTATTATGACCTACTTAAGACTATTTTATGTTTTCACTTTTTCTCTGATGATGGTTTTCAGGGCCAGTGCAGAGTGGATTGAACTTTTTGATGGTAAGACTACTGAGGGTTGGAAGCCGAGATCTGAAGTTATTTCTTTTGATGCTAAGGGGGGCGAGCTTCATTTGCTGTCGAAGACAAATTGTTGGGTCACTACTGAGATTCAGATGAGTGATTTTGAGGCAGAGATTGAAGTTCTTATGCCAAAGGAAGAGGGATTTAATTCCGGATTAGCTTTCAGATGCATTGGTAATCAGGGTCGTCCTAAAGGATACCAGTGTGAGATTGATCGACAAAAGCCAGGCGGAGTTTATGGGATCGGCAATGGTGGTTGGATCTATCCAGGAAAAGGCCAGACCAAAGAGTTTGCTGAAAGAATTAGTGGTAATTTTAAGAAAGATGATTGGAATCACTTCAGAGTGAAGGCTGTCGGAGAGAAGATCCAAACATGGCTGAATGGAAAGCCCGTATCAGATATTAAGCATGGAAAGATATTAAAGGGTTATTTTGGTATCCAGCATCATGGGAAAGGAGGGACCGTTCGTTTCAGGAATATCAGGGCCCGTAAAATCTCTAATAAAAAGGTGACGCAAGAAATTCAGAAAAGACCCAATATTTTATGGATCACGGCTGAAGATATGAGCCCGACTCTGGGTTGTTATGGAGATAAATATGCGATCACTCCTAACATTGATCAGTTGGCCAAATCTTCGACAAGATACTCCAATGCTTTTGCCGCTTCTCCGGTCTGTTCTCCTTCAAGGTCGGTCCTGATAACTGGAATGCACAATGTCTCGACTGGGACCCATCAGATGAGGTCCGGTTTCCCTTTGCCGACCGGAGTCAAGGGCTTCCCGGCTTACATGAGGAAATCAGGCTATTATACAACTAATAATGTTAAAACAGATTATAACAGTAGTGATGCTGCACGTCTGATCAAAGAATCATGGGATGAATCGAGTCCTAAGGCTCACTGGCGCAACCCGAATCGGAGTCAGGGACAGCCGTTCTTCTCTGTCTTTAATATCATGACCAGCCACCAGTCCCGCTCAATGGTCTGGCCCTATTCTGTCTTTAAAAAACATGTTCAATCCAAATTGTCGGCTTCTGAAATTCATGATCCTAAGAAGGCCCCGGTCCCTGCCTATTACCCTGACACGCCCCTCATAAGAAAAACCATTAGCCGATACTATGATTGTGTCACGGCAATGGATCAGCGCGTCGGTGAGATTATGAGCCAATTGCATGAGGATGGGTTGGCTGATGATACTATTGTTTTTTTCTTCTCTGACCATGGTTCCGGAATGCCGCGTCATAAGAGGCTATTGCATGATAGTGGGATGAAAGTTGCCATGCTGATACATGTTCCTGAGAAGTGGAAACATCTTCGTCCAACTGCTCCCGGTTCAGCGACGGATCAATTAGTGAGTTTTGTTGATTTTGCACCATCAGTTCTCGGATTAGTTGGTCTTAAATCACCAAAATATATGCAAGGAATTCCTTTCATAGGAGCCGGCTCTACTCAGAAAAGAAAATTTGTTTTTGGTAATAGGGACAGGGTCGATGAAGTATTTGATTGTTCCAGATCAGTACGAAATAAGAGATGGTTATACATACGTAATTATCACCCTCATCTTTCCTGGAACCAGCCGTCAGTATTTTCCGATCTTGGTGAAATACGGCATGAAATTTCCCGAGTTTTCCGAGAGAATCCTGATTCTTCTAGTGTCGCTCAGAGGCACTATGCCGGCCCCACAAGGCCAACCGAAGAATTTTATGATTGTAAAAATGATCCTGACAATACGAGCAATTTGATTTTGGGAAAATTGTCGAATGAGGCTAACAAAGCATTGCAAAGATTGCGATTAGGATTAGTCGAACACCGCGATGCAGTAGGAGACTTAGGTGCTTTGCCAGAAAGTGAGATGCGTCGGTGGGTAAAGAATGAAGGTAGCCCAATGAGAGACATTGTTATCGGTAAGACGGACCATTCTCCTGATCTCGAGAGGGCATGGGCAGCTGCTGACAAAGTAGGAACGTCTGATTCTAAGGAGCTTCTGGAACTTCTTAAAAAAGGGAATGTCAATGAGAGGTATTGGGCTGCAGTTTCTCTTAGAAATGGGTTCTTTAATAAAAAGAGTATTCAACAAAGCGCATTTGAATGGATTCAGGACGTTGAACCCTCTGTCCGGATTGAGATTGCCGGATGGTTGGCATTTTTTCCTGAAAAAAGAGAAGCTGCTCTTAATCGATTAGTGAAAGATCTTGGGCATCCTGATTGGGCAGTCGCTTTGCAAGCTTGTCGTGCAATTGAATTGTTGGGACCAAAGGCAAAGCCAGTCCTAGGGACAATGAAGAAACTTTACGCGAAGACTCGCCATGAACCTGGTGATAATAATTTTTTTATAGCTTTTTCGAGTGGTGCATTTCTTGATGGTTTTGGCGAAAAAACAGAACCTTGGGATTTTTCACCAGGGGCCGGTAGTTTCATGCCAGCAAAAAAGAAATCTAATTGAGATTTTTCTAGCACTGATCAATCTTCATTATTGGCTTTTCCAAGTCCACGGGCTTTGTTAAATTGGATACATGAATGTTGGTATTGTTGGATACGGTTGGGTCGCAGGAGCTCATATTGATGCCCTTAATTCGATTGATGGGATCGAAGTGACTGCAGTTTGTTCTTCTCGTCCTCAGGATGAGAATGAGCTTTCAAAGAAGCACGGTTCATCTATCAAGGCATTTCAGGACCTGGGAGAAATGCTCTCATCAGATGACATTGAAGTGATTTCTATTTGCAGTTATCCGGGCCAGCACAAAGAACATGCGATTGCTGCCGCGAGAGCAGGAAAGCATCTTATCCTTGAAAAACCTCTCGCATTGTCCATTGAGGACTGTTCTGAAATTCGTTCAGTTATTGAGGAAGCGAATGTTCGAACTTGTGTATGTTTTGAGTGTCGATATTCGAGTCAGTTCCTTGCAACTAAATCAGTCATTGATGATGGGTTATTGGGGCAAATTCACTATGGTGAGGTGGATTATTATCATGGCATTGGACCATGGTACGGACAATTTCGTTGGAATACCGGAAAGGAGCATGGAGGAAGTAGTTTACTTTCAGCAGGGTGTCATGCCCTCGACGCGTTGCTCCTTTGTATGGGAGGTGATGTTGAGGAAGTGAGTTCATATGCTGCGGTTTCAGCGAGCTCTACTTTTTCTGATTACGAATATCCCACGACCACGACCACTATAATGAAGTTCACTGATGGGCGCGTAGGTAAAGCAACTTCATGCATCGATTGCCTCCAACCATATTACTTTCATACTCATCTTGTCGGTTCAGAGGGGAGCTTACTGGACAATAAGTTTCATTCTGAAAAGCTCTCCACTGACAAAGGGTCTTGGAGTTCATTATCAATGAAAATGTTGGATTCTGGTGATGTGAGTGACCATCCGTATACGACTCAATTTCAGGCATTCTTTGATTCGATGGCTAAGGGAGAAGAAATGCCACTGACCTCAATTAATGAAGCTTATAAGAGCTTTGAGGTTGTCTTTGCTGCGGACAGATCGGCTGAGCTTGGCAGGCCTGTGAAAATTTCAGAAATTCGTGGTGACTAAAAATGCAATCGCAATAGTCGCCCACCCGGACGATATTGAGTTTCTCTTTGCGGGCACGATGCTTCAATTGGCTGCTCGCGGATGGAATCTCCATTATGTTACCATTGCTAGTGGCAATTGTGGTTCATTAGATATGGATGCTGAAGAGACTCGGCAAGTTCGTCAGGACGAGGCCCAACGCGCGGCAGCATATTTAGGTGCTAAATATTATTCTCCATTATGTGATGATCTGGAGATCGTCTACTCCGTGGATTTGCTCCGACGTTTGTCCTCAGTGATTCGGTCCGTGGCGCCAAATATTGTCCTTACACATTCTCCTGAAGATTACATGGTAGATCATATGGAAACGTCCCGTTTAGCAGTCACTGCAGCTTTCACTCATGGCATGCCTAACTTTGTTACTGATCCTCCAACGAGTCATCTTGATGAACATCAGACCAGTGTATATCATGCCATGCCTCATGGATTGAGAGATGGACTGAGGAAGAAAATAATTCCTGAATCGTACGTTGATATTTCGTCAGTCATGGAAAGTAAGAGAGATTCTCTAGCAGAGCACAAGAGCCAGCATTCCTGGCTCGAGTCTAGTCAGGGGATGAATTCTTATCTCATGTCCATGGAGAACATGTCCCGTGAACTCGGAGAAATGTCAGGGAAATTTGATTATGCTGAGGGCTGGAGGAGGAGATCTCATCTTGGTTTTAGCCAAAATGACGAGGATCCGCTTTCAGAAGCTCTCCAAGAACTGTACTATTTAAACCCGGAATATAATTTGGATAATTAGACCTGATATGGCCAGAAAACTAAGCACAATAGCACCTGATTGGTGGGACTATACTACCCTTGATGATGATTTAATTCGTGATGCTGCTTCATTAAGTATGCAAGACTTGGAGCAACTGTCACGTCCAGGTTTCAAGGTATTCATGTATGATACTTTGGAAGATTTTTATTTAGCTGAGGCTCTTGAATACATTAGTGCATGGCAATCCTCTACTCCTGATAACCCTGTAGGAATATGTGGCCCCATAGGCCCTACAGAACAATTGCCGCTCGTAGCTCGGCTCGTGAATGAGCTCAGGGTGGATCTATCCGCGGCACATTTTTGGGGAATGGATGAATGGTTAGGTGAGGATGAAAAGGAAGTGCCAATTGCGCATCCTCTTTCCTTTGAGAGAGCTGATAGGGAGTTGTGCTTTGATCGCATTTCCAAGGATCTACAAATGCCTGAGTCAAATATGCATTTTCCTGCTGCAGATACTAAGGAGTATATCAATTCATGGGAAGTTGTCCGATGCGCAGTGATGCAGGGAGGTCAGGGTGACATTAAGCATTGGGCCTTTAACGATCCTCCGCGACGCGAAGGGGAATATAAGGAATCTCCCCCATCACCGAATCAATACAAGGAACTCTCAACACGAGTCGTGGAACTGCATCCAATTACCTTGGCACAGAACGCTAGGACTTCAGGTGGTGGCAATATCACTCTAGTTCCTGAGAGGGCAATTACAGTCGGCCCTGTTCAAACATGGAAATCAGATAAGGTCTCAATTTGGCAGGCAGGCACTCATGATAATCCGTTTGGTCAGCGTTTGACTGCTTTAATGATTTCTAAAGGCATTCCTGATACTGCTGTTCCGATGTCATTGCTAGCAGATCACCCTAACGTGCAGTTCAATTATTATCGGGGCGGGCTAGGGAGTTGTGATATTGAAATGCATTAATTAGTGGGTTGTTCGAATTAACAAGACACGGGACATGAGTTCGTGATACTGTCTGGCATGCCTAAAAAGACTCTGACCAGACGTACGTTATTGGCTGCTTCAGGAGCAGGAACCTCACTCAATCTTCTTCGCTCTGGTACCCTGTACGGTAAAGAGCCTAAGGCATTGGATAAACTGTCAGTGGCTTTTATCGGGATGGGTGGACAGATCCAGGGGCACGTTGCCAATATCCTTAATCAAGGACAGCACGTTGCCGCTTTTTGTGATGTTGATAAGAGGCAGATTGAAAACTCCAAGAACCGGCACGGAAATAAGGTTAATAAGGTAAAGGAATATGAGGATTACAGGGAATTGATAGAGAAGGAAAAATCAGTCGATGCAGTCGTAATTGCAACGCCTGATCATTGGCATGCTCCAATCTGCAGGGCAGCTATGAGGGCGGGGAAGCATGTTTATTGTGAAAAGCCGCTGACCCATACAATTAAGGAAGCAAGAGAACTTAGAGAACTGACGCGAGCTTCAAAAGTTGTAACTCAGACCGGCAATCAGGGCAGTGCATCTTCTAATCTACGTCGTAGTATGGAATTAATTGAGGCTGATGTTTTTGGTCCTATCCGTGAAATTCATGTTTGGCATCCAAAGCACAATTGGCCGAGTGGTGGTGTCAGGCCAGCCGGTTCAGATTCAGTGCCAAATGGGCTGAACTGGGATTTTTGGTGTGGTACTGCGCCCGTGCGACCATATAAGGAAGGAATTTATCATCCGGTGAAGTGGCGCGGATGGTATGACTTTGGAAATGGATTCATAGGTGATTTTTGCTGCCATTCATTTAATCTAGCTCTTAGATCACTGAGCTTGGATTATCCTTCCAAGATTTCTTTCACTGGTGAAGGGTTGGGCACTGAAACCTTTGCGAAGTCATGCTCAGTCAAGTATCACTTTTCCAAAAATAAGAACCGGTCCCATGATGTCGCATTAAATATTTATACTG
>MDSV01022804.1_pt1 | contig 14817 bp, 24 predicted proteins | sample 810851 | NCBI WGS metagenome assembly MDSV01 (sample SAMN05326640, study PRJNA326480) | marine metagenome | isolation source: seawater | place: Atlantic Ocean: North East | collected 2012 | reverse complement strand
ATTTTTACAGATGTGTTGATATGATTGTTGATAGACTTGGTGCAAACCCGCTTGTTCTTCAACTACCATTGGGTTCTGAATCAGATTTTAAAGGTGTTATTGATCTTATAACTATGAAATCAATTGTATGGCAAGAGGAGACTTTGGGAGCTAAGTTTGCTTATGAAGATATATCTGATGAACATAAAGTAGACGCTGAAAAATATAGAGAAAAACTTATTGAAACTGTCGTTGAGCTTGATGATACTATCATGGAAAAATACTTAGACGGTCAGATACCGTCTGAAGACGAGCTCAAATCACTGATTAGAAAAGGAACTATTGCAAGTAAATTTGTTCCAGTACTGTGTGGTAGTGCCTTTAAAAATAAAGGAGTACAACCCATGCTAGATGCTGTTGTTGATTACTTACCCTCCCCAATTGATGTTCCAGCCATAAAAGGCGTAGAGTATAGAAACGAAGAAAAATCCATAGTAAGAAATAGTTCAGACTCAGAACCTTTTTCTGCTTTAGCGTTTAAAATTATGAATGATCCTTTTGTTGGATCTCTAACTTTTCTCAGAGTTTATTCAGGAAAAGCCGAAGCAGGGTCATCTTTTCTAAATTCTGTAAAAGATAAAAAAGAGAGATTTGGAAGAATGCTTCAAATGCATTCAAATTCAAGGGAAGATATTAAAATTGCAACTGCGGGCGATATCATAGCTGTTGCTGGTCTAAAAGATACAACAACTGGTGATACTTTATGTGACCCTGATCAAGCAGTTATTCTTGAGAGAATGGAATTTCCAGACCCAGTTATAGAGGTTGCCGTTGAGCCCAAAACTAAGGCAGATCAAGAAAAAATGGGTGTTGCACTTCAAAGGCTTGCTGCTGAAGACCCTTCTTTCAAAGTAAGTGTTGACCATGAATCAGGTCAAACTGTTATGAAAGGAATGGGTGAATTGCATCTGGAAATATTGGTAGATAGAATGCTTAGAGAATTTAAAGTTGATGCTACAGTTGGAGCCCCTCAGGTGGCATACAGAGAAACAATCACAAAGCCTGCATCAATAGACTATACACACAAGAAACAATCTGGTGGTGCAGGCCAGTTTGCAAAAGTAGTATTAGAATTTGAGCCACTCGAAAGTGGTAAGGGTTTAATTTTTGAAAGTAAAATTGTAGGTGGACGTGTTCCAAGGGAATATATCCCAGGTGTAGAGAAAGGTATAAAATTATCAACTGAGACAGGCTTTTTAGCAGGTTTCCCTGTTATTGATTTCAAATGCACACTTGTTGATGGTGCATTTCATGATGTTGATTCTAGTGTTATGGCTTTTGAAATTGCCGCTAGAGCAGCCTTCAGAGAGGCTATGACTAAAGCAAGTGCAGTATTACTTGAGCCTATGATGAAAGTTGAAGTTGTGACGCCTGAGGAGTATATGGGCGACATCATAGGAGATTTAAACTCAAGGCGCGGACAAGTTTCAGGCATGGAGCAAAGAGGTGTTAACCATGTTGTAAACGGAATGGTTCCTTTAGCAAATATGTTTGGATATGTTAATAATTTACGTTCTATGAGCCAGGGTAGAGCAAGTTATACAATGACCTTTGATCATTATGAGCAAGTTCCTCATAATGTTGCAGAAGAGGTTAAAGAAAAAGTTTCTGGTTAACAAATTAGTAAGGAGAAAAAAAATGGCTAAAGAAAAATTTGATAGAAGTAAACCCCACTGTAATATTGGTACTATTGGTCACGTTGATCATGGTAAAACAACTCTTACAGCTGCTATTACCAAGGTTCTGGCAGAAACTGGTGGGGCCACTGCAATGGATTATGCTCAGATAGATAAAGCTCCCGAAGAAAAGGAGCGAGGTATAACAATCTCAACTGCCCATGTTGAATATCAAACAGAAAAAAGGCACTATGCTCATGTAGATTGTCCAGGTCACGCAGATTATGTGAAGAACATGATAACGGGTGCTGCACAAATGGACGGAGCAATTTTAGTGGTTTCAGCTGCTGATGGACCAATGCCTCAAACAAAAGAACACATTCTTCTGGCAAGGCAGGTTGGCGTTCCTTCTATTGTCGTCTTTATGAATAAAGTTGATCAAGTTGATGATCCAGAGCTTTTGGATTTAGTTGAAATGGAGGTTAGAGAATTATTATCTAAATATGAATTTGATGGTGATAATATTCCAATAGTTAAAGGATCGGCTCTTGCAGCTATTGAAGGTACAAATGAAGAAACAGGTAAAAAGGCTATTCTTGAACTTATGGCAAAGGTTGATGAACATATTCCTCAGCCAACCAGACCATTAGACCAAGATTTTTTAATGCCAATTGAAGATGTCTTTTCAATTTCAGGAAGAGGAACAGTTGTTACAGGAAGAGTTGAAAGAGGAGTGATAAATGTAAATGAAGAAATTGAAATCTTGGGAATTAAAGACACTACAAAAACTGTTTGTACTGGTGTAGAAATGTTCAGAAAGCTTTTGGATAGAGGGGAAGCTGGAGATAATGTTGGTGTTCTTCTTAGGGGTACAAAACGAGAAGAAGTTGAGCGTGGCCAAGTTCTGGCGAAACCAGGTTCTATTAAACCTCACAAAAAGTTTAAAGCAGAAGCATATGTTCTTAATAAAGATGAAGGTGGAAGACACACCCCATTTTTCAAAAACTACAGACCTCAATTTTATTTCAGAACAACAGATGTTACTGGTACAATTGAACTTCCATCAGGAACTGAAATGGTAATGCCTGGTGACAACGTTTCTGTTACAGTTGAACTTTTAACACCTATTGCCATGGACAAAGGTTTAAAGTTCGCTATTAGAGAAGGTGGTAGAACTGTTGGTGCCGGAGTGGTAGCAGAGATAATAGAGTAATAGTTTAGGGAAGATTTAATAATGGCTAATCAAAACATTCGCATTAGACTCAAAGCCTATGATCATAGAGTTCTTGATCAAACAACTATGGAAATTGTGAGCACTGCTAAAAGGACTGGTGCGAATGTTAAAGGTCCAATCCCACTGCCTACTATTATAGAAAAGTTTACAATTTTAAAGTCTCCTCATGTTGACAAAAAGTCTCGAGACCAACTGGAAATGAGAACGCACAAAAGAATGATGGATATAACAGAATGGACACCACAAACTGTAGATGCTCTTCAAAAACTAGAGTTAGCTGCTGGTGTTGATATAGAAATTAAGTTGTAGGTTGATATGAGATTAGGTTTAATTGCAAAAAAAGTTGGTATGAGTAGGTTCTATGATTCCGTTGGTGTTAATCATCCTGTAACTATAGTAAAAGTTGATAATTGCAAAGTAATAGACTTTAAAACTCCTGAAAAAAATGGTTATTCTGCAATAAGAATTTCATACGGAACTACGAAAAAAAAATCAATTAAACCCGAGGCGGGTTTTCTAAAAAAAATTAATATATCTGCTTTTGAAAAATCAAGAGAATTTAGAGTTGATAACTCTTCCAACTTTAAATTAGGAGATAACATAGGAGTTGATAATTTTATTGAAGGACAGTTTGTTGACGTTTCCTCAAATTCTATTGGAAAAGGATTTGCAGGTGGTATGAAAAGACATAATTTTGCAGGTAATAGAGCAACTCACGGTGTTTCAATTTCGCATAGGTCGCATGGATCAACTGGTCAATGTCAAGACCCTGGCAAAGTTTTTAAGGGAAAAAAAATGGCAGGTAGATTAGGAAATGTCAAAATAACAACTCAAAACCTTAAAATCCTAAAAATAGACGTAGATAACAATTTAATTGTAATTAAGGGCGCTATACCTGGTCATAAGGGCTCGATAGTTAAAATTGTAGATTCCAAAAAAAAGATACAAAACATCAATCCAGAAACAAAAAAAATTAGCAATAATGATGTAAATGAAGTTGATAATGAAATTAAAAATGAAAGTAATCCAAACAATGAAGAAACAATTGTACAAAAAAATGATTCAGTAAATCAGAGTTCTCAAAATAACCAAAATAAAGAATCACAAAATACAAGTGAAAATAAAAATGACAATAAAAGCTAAAAATTAGAATGAAACAAGAAGTTAAAAATTTTGAAGATAAGGTAATTAAAGAGATTAACCTTGATAAATCTATATTTGGCTTGGATGTTAAGAATGAAATTATCCACCGTATGATAAGGTACCAATTGGCAAAAAAAAGATCAGGTAACCATAAAACTAAAGGAATTTCAGAGATTTCTGGAACCACTCGAAAACCTTTCAAGCAAAAGGGTACAGGAAGCGCTCGACAAGGAAGTAAAAGATCGCCTCAAATGAGGGGAGGTGCAGTCATATTTGGTCCACAAGTAAGATCACATTCTCATAAACTTCCAAAAAAAATAAGATCACTTGCATTGAAAATGTCACTTTCAAATAAACTTAAAGAAGGTAAATTAAAAATACTCACAGATTTTAAAATTAATAAACCTAAAACATCTGAGCTAAAGTCTAAGCTTGAAAAACTAAAAATTGAGTCTGCGTTATTTATTGATGGTATGGAGCTAGAAAAAAATTTTGAATTTGCAATAAGAAATGTTCCAAAAATAGATGTTCTTTTAGCAGCAGGTATCAATGTTTACGATATCGTTAAAAGAGATTTCCTTGTTTTGTCAGAAAGAGGCTTGGAAACAATTATGGAAAGGTTCAACAAATGACAACAGTATCTAATGAAAGGATTTTTGAAATAATTAGATCCCCTTTGATATCTGAAAAGTCAACTTTTGTATCTCAGTTTAATTACTATGTTTTTAAAGTAGCTACAAACTCTACTAAAACTGAAATAAAAGCAGCGATTGAAAAACTTTTTAGCGTTCAAGTAAAATCCGTTAATACACTGAATCAAAGAGGAAAAAAAAAGAAATTTAGAGGAAAGCTAGGAGTTCGTCCTGATACAAAGAAAGCCTTTGTTAAGCTTGCAGAAGGACAAACTATAGATACTACTTCGGAGGTTAAATAATAATGGCTTTAAAACAATACAAACCAACTACAGCAGCACAGAGAGGCTTAGTTCTTGTTGAAAAGTCTGGTCTACACAAAGGTAAGCCATTTAAAAAACTTACAAAAGGACTTGCAAAAACCGGAGGACGAAATAATTTTGGGCACCTTACTTCTCGCAGAAAGGGTGGTGGACATAAAAGAAAGTACAGAATAATTGATTTTAGAAGGAATATTTTAAATATACCAGCAAAGGTTGTGAGGATTGAATATGATCCTAATAGATCAGCAAACATCGCTTTAATAAAATATAAGGATGGAGATTATTCATATATCATTGCACCCCAAAATTTAAAGATTGATGATGAAATAATTTCTTCTGACAATGCTGAAATAAAAACAGGGAATACTCTACTTATTAAAAACATGCCAACAGATACTTTGATACATAATATTGAACTTAAACCTGGTAAAGGCGGTCAACTCTCAAGATCAGCAGGTACATATGGTCAATTAATTGGAAAAGATGCAGATTATGCACAGATTAAATTATCATCTGGAGAGATTAGGGTTGTCAGGGTTGAATGTAAGGCTACAATTGGAATGGTTTCTAATGCTGATAAAAAAAATATCAAACTCGGAAAAGCAGGTAGAAAAAGATGGTTGGGTATAAGACCAGTTGTTAGGGGTGTTGCAATGAACCCCGTTGATCACCCTCATGGTGGAGGCGAAGGTAGAACTTCTGGTGGTAGAAACCCTGTATCAAGAACAGGTATCTCCGCGAAGGGTAAAAAGACCAGAAATAACAAAAGAACAGATAAATTAATTTTAAAGAGGAAAAAAAGGTAAATAGTTTATGGCAAGATCAGTTTGGAAAGGTCCATTTGTTGACATGTATTTAATCAAAAAAGCAGAAGCTGTTAAAAATTCTGGTCGTAATGATGTAATCAAGACTTGGTCAAGGCGCTCTACTATTCTTCCAGATTTTGTTGGTCTGACTTTTGGAGTTCACAATGGTAAGAAACATATTCCAGTAACAGTCAATGAAAATATGGTTGGTCATAAATTTGGAGAATTTTCTCCGACAAGGACATACAAAGGACATAATGCAGATAAAAAAACTTCATAAGGCACTATCATGAAAAAAAATGAAAAAAATATGGCAATGGCAAGTGCAAAATCCTTAAGGGTTAGTCCAATAAAAGCTAATCTTGTTTTAAAAATGATAAGGGGTAAAAAAGCCGAAAATGCTGTTAATATATTATCTTTTTCTAGAAGAAGAATATCACTAGAAGTTCTTAAAATTTTAAAATCTGCAATAGCCAATGCTGAAAATAATCATCAATTAGATATTGATAAGTTATTCGTGAGAGAGGCAACTGTCGGAAAGGCCATGGTTTTAAAAAGGTTCAGGCCTAGAGCTCGAGGTAGGTCAGGAAAGATATTAAAGCCTTTTTCGAGTGTTAAAATACTTGTAGAAGAAAAAAACGATCCTATTAATTCCAAAGAAGAGTTAAAGTCAAAGGGTGATCAAAGTACTAAAAAGGCACCTCAACCTGAGAAGAATGAAACAAAAAAAGTAAATGTAAATAATAATGATAAAGGTGATAGTGATGGGACAAAAAACTAATCCAATTGGACTTAGACTGGGAATAATTAAATCATGGGAGTCAAGATGGTACTCTGAAAAAGATTATTCTAAACTTTTACAAGAAGATATTAATATCAGAAGGTTTGTAATGAAAAAGCTTTCCTCTGCAGGTATATCAAAAGTAGTAATAGAAAGGCCGGCTAAGCTAGCTAAAGTAACTATTTATACTTCTAGACCTGGAGTTATTATTGGGAAAAAGGGCTCAGATATAGAAAAATTAAAAAAAGAAATTGGTAAAATTACCAGTGGAGATGTAAGTATCAATATTGTTGAGATAAAAAAACCTGAGTTAAATTCTCAACTCGTTGCAGATAATATTGCTCAACAATTAGAGAGAAGAGTTGCTTTTAGAAGAGCAATGAAAAGAGCTGTTCAATCAGCTATGCGACTTGGTGCATTGGGTATAAGGGTTAACTGCAGTGGAAGGTTAGGTGGTGCTGAAATAGCTAGAACAGAGTGGTACAAAGAAGGAAGGGTTCCTTTGCATACTCTTAGAGCTGATATTGATTATGGAGTATCAAGAGCAAATACCACATATGGGATATGTGGAATTAAAGTTTGGATTTTTAAAGGGGAAAAGTTTGATAAAGAAATTAACCAAGTTGAATCCGCAAAACCATCAAATGATGATTCAAAAAAAGTAGAGGGGTAATTTTTAATGTTGCAACCAAAAAAACCAAAATATAGAAAACAATTTAAAGGTAGAATGCATGGTAATTCTAAAGGCGGCAATTCTTTGAACTTTGGTGCATATGGTTTAAAAGCTTTAACTCCTGCAAGAATTACATCCAGACAGATTGAGTCTGCAAGAAGATGCATCTCAAGGCACTTAAAAAGATCGGGAAAAGTTTGGATTAGAATATTTCCGGATGTTCCGGTTACAAAGAAGCCTGCAGAAGTTAGACAAGGTAAGGGGAAAGGTGCTGTGGAATTTTGGGCTGCTAGGGTTAAACCAGGCAAAATATTATTTGAGATAGATGGTGTTTCTAAAAATCTTGCAGAGGAAGCTTTTATTTTAGCTTCAGCTAAATTACCCAATAAAAACAAACTTGTAGTTAGATTAGGTGCATAATGGAAAAGTTTTCAGAACTTAAAAATTTAGAATTAAAAATTTTGAAAGAAAAAATTTCATCATTACGAAAAGAATCATTGAATCTCAGGTTTCAAAAAGGTTCTGGTCAACTTGAAAAAACTGGAAGAATATCAGTAGTTAGAAAACAAATAGCTAGGGTGAAAACAGCTATTAAAATGAAAGGTAAAAAATAAATGCCAAAAAGAATTTTAAAAGGTGTTGTTGTCTCTGATAAACCAGATAAAACAATAACTGTACTTGTCAGTAGAAAAGTCATGCATCCCGTCTACAAAAAGTATATTAAAAAATCAAAAAAATATTCTGTACATGATGAAAATAATAAGTTCAAAAACGGTGAAATTGTAAGTATTCAAGAAAACAAACCAATTTCTAAAACAAAAAAATGGATAGTAATAAATTAGGATAAGATATGATTCAAATGCAATCAACACTATTTGTAGCAGATAACTCTGGAGCAAAAAAAATACAGTGTATCAAAGTTCTTGGTGGATCAAAAAGGCGTTTTGCTTCAATTGGTGATATAATAGTAATTACTGTAAAAGACGCAATTCCAAGGGGTAAAGTTAAAAAAGGTGATATTCATAAAGCTGTTATTGTTAGAACTGCTAAAGAGGTTTATAGAGCAGATGGCTCTTCAATTAGATTTGATAGAAATGCTGCAGTGTTAATAAACAATAATGGAGAGCCAATTGGCACTAGAATTTTTGGTCCAGTTACAAGAGAGTTGAGAGCAAAAAAATACATGAAGATTATATCTTTAGCACCGGAGGTTTTATAATTATGGCAATGAAGATTAAGAAGGGTGACAGTGTCGTGGTATTATCGGGAAAGCATAAAGGAAAAAACGGTAAAGTTTTAAGAATTGTCACTTCAAAAAAAGATGAAAGAAAGAAAGCAGTGGTAGAAGGTGTAAATATCGTAAAAAAACACAACAAACAATCAGCAACAAATAAAGGTGGTATAGAAAGCATTGAGATGCCAATTTTCTTATGCAAACTAGCACTTTTAGATCCCAAAACATCTAAACCGACTAGAGTTGGTTTTAAAAAGCTTGAAGACGGGAAAAAAGTTAGATTTGCGAAAAAATCAGGAGAAACATTAAATTAGGTTTATATTATGGCAAGACTTAAAACTTTTTATCAGAATGAATTAAAAGAAAAACTAAAACAAAAATTTGGTTTAAAGAATATTTTTGAAGTACCAAAAATTTCTAAAATTGTTGTAAATATTGGTGTTGGTGAAGCTGTATCAGATTCAAAAAAAATTAATGCAGCTCTAGAAGACCTAGCTTCAATTACTGGACAAAAACCAATGGTTACAAAAGCTAAAAAATCTATTGCTGGTTTTAAGTTAAGAAAAGGTCTAAGTATTGGCTGTAAGGTTACATTAAGAAAAAACAGAATGTATGAATTTCTAGATCGTTTAATTTATATTGCCCTTCCCAGAGTTAGAGATTTTAAAGGCTTATCCTCAAAATCATTTGATGGTAACGGTAATTATTCTATAGGAATTAAAGAACAAATCATTTTTCCAGAAATTGATTATGATAAAATTGATAAAGTTAGGGGAATGGATATTAACATCGTGACAAATACGAATAATCAGGATCATGCACTTGAATTATTGAAAGGTTTTAACTTACCATTTAAAAAGTAAAGGAGTTTTTATGTCAAAATTAAGTTTGATTGAGAGAAATAAAAAAAGAATAAAACTTTATGAAAAATATAAAGTTAAGCACGATAAGCTTTTAAAACAGGCAAATAATAAAAAATTAACACCAGAGGAGCGTTTTCAAGCGAGACTAAAACTTTCAAAAATACCTAGGAATGCTTCCAAAGTGCGCATTAGAAATAGATGTGTGCTCACAGGGAGGTCCAGAGGTGTCTATAGAAAATTTAAATTGTCTAGAATAGCCTTTCGCGAATTGGCCTCTATTGGACATATCCCTGGAATTACAAAGTCAAGTTGGTAGAAACGGAGGTATTTAATCATGAGTTTATCAGACCCACTAGGAGATATGTTAACCAGAATTAGAAATGGCTTAATGAGAGGCAAAGATTCTGTTTCAATGCCTGCCTCAAGGTTTAGAGGAAATGTTCTCGATGTATTACATAGAGAAGGTTATATAAGAGGCTTTAAAAAAGTTGAACTTGATAGCAATAAAAATGAATTTAAAATTGAACTAAAATACGTTGAAGGAGAACCTGTGATAAAAAGTATCTCTAGAGTGTCTACTCCTGGAAGACGTGTTTACTCAAATATTAAAGATTTACAAAGAAACTTTGATGGTTTAGGTATCTCAATTTTGTCTACATCAAAAGGAGTTTTGTCTGATAATGAAGCAAGAACAGAAAATGTTGGTGGAGAAATTTTATGCAAAATTTTTTAAAAGGATTAATTAATGTCTAGAAGCGGAAGAATACCGATAGCAATACCTGAAAACACCGAAATTAAAATTGAGGAAGGAGTTATTTTTGCCAAGGGAAAACTTGGTGAACTATCCTTTTCTTTTAAAAATAATGCAAAAGTTGAAGTAAAGAATAATAGTATTTTTGTTTCCAAAGGTGGTGAAAGTCAACACCACACAAGAATGTGGGGTACTGTTAGATCCAGAATATCAAATATTGTGGAAGGCGTTTCGTCTGGATTTTTCAAAGAATTAGAACTGAATGGAGTTGGTTACAAGGCTGCTCCAAAAGGAAAAAATCTAGAATTACTTCTTGGATATTCTCACCCAATATTGTTTGAGATTCCAGAAGATCTAAAAATTGAAGTTGCTAAACCAACTCAAATTAAAGTTTTGGGTATAGACAAACAAAGGGTAGGTCAAATTGCCGCAAATATCAGATCTTTTAGAAAGCCAGAGCCTTATAAAGGTAAAGGAATAAAATACAAAGATGAGTATATACGAAGAAAAGAAGGTAAGAAAAAATAATGCAAAAAAGAATTAATACAATTAGAAGAGCAAAGAGAATAAGATTTAAATTAAAAAAGAAGAATAATTTAAGGTTAAGTTTGTTTAGGTCAAATAATCATATTTATGCACAGTTAATTGATGATAGTAGCAGTGAGACTATCGTCTGTGGGTCATCAATTGAAAAAGAATTTAGGGATATGAAAGGACTTCCGAGAGAGATTGCCTTTAAAGTTGGTGAAAAAGTTGCGGAGAGAATTAAAGAAAAAAAATTAAAAAAAAAAATAACCTTTGATAGGGGTGGATTTCTTTATCATGGAAGAGTAAAAGAGTTAGCTATGGGAATAAGATCGAAAGGAATAAAATTTTAGGAATTAAATTATGGTTGAAGATAAAAATAAAAAAACTGATGAAAAATCAAATAATAAACTTGACGTCAAAGTATCTGATAGGACTGAAAGTAAAAATATAAAAACGAAAGATGACAAAAGTTCTATTTCAGACAAAGTTGGTTCTAAAGATTCTCCAGTTAATGAAGACAAAAAAACAGAAAAGGTCTCTGAAAAAAAATCAACTCAATCATTAAAAAAAGAACTCACTGTTGAGCAAAGTAATAAACAGGTATTAAATAAAAGTAAAACTTTAGTCGGTTCAAAAAAACCTGACTCACAAAAAACAAAACAGTCCACAAAAAATAATGATTCTAAAGAATCAAAAAAGAATTTAAATAATAATTTATCATCCAACTCCAATGCTAACCCTAGAAATGAAGAACAAAACGAGTTCATTGAAAAACTAGTAAGTATTAATAGAGTAGCAAAAGTTGTTAAAGGTGGAAGAAGGTTTAGCTTTGCAGCATTAGTTGTAGTTGGTGATGGTAACGGAATGGTTGGGCATGGAAAAGGAAAAGCTAAAGAAGTTCCAGAAGCAATTAAAAAAGCTACAGATGAGGCGAAAGCAAAAATGATCCGCGTTCCTTTAAAACAAGGGAAAACTCTTCATCATGATATTAAAGGTAGGTTTGATTCAGGAAAAGTTTATCTGAGATCAGCCCCCTCTGGTACGGGTGTGATAGCAGGTGGACCTATGAGAGCGGTTTTCGAGGCACTAGGTATTCAAGATATTGTTGCAAAATCAGTGGGTAGTTCTAACCCACATAATATGGTTAGAGCAACTTTTGAAGCGCTAAGCTTAGCCTCCTCTCCAAAGATCATAGCTATGAGAAGAGGGTTAAAAATTAATGATATTACCAAGAGAAGGAAACTTACTGATGGTGGTGAAAATGTCAAAAATTAAAGTTACACAAATTAAAAGTCCAATAGGAAGAAATAGTCTTCAAAGAAAAATTTTGATTTCTTTGGGACTTAACAAAATTAATAGAGAAAAAATTTTAAAAGATAACCCTTCAACTAATGGAATGATAGAAAAGGTTAAACATTTAATAAGGTTTGAAAAGGTATAATTATGAAACTCAATGAAATAGGTTCATCTAGAGTAAAATTGAAAAAAAGGAAAAGGATCTGTAGAGGTATTGGATCTGGTAAAGGAAAAACCGGTGGAAGAGGTATGAAAGGGCAAAAATCTAGAACGGGTGTTTCAATTAATGGTTTTGAAGGTGGGCAAATGCCACTTCATATGAGAATGCCTAAACATGGTTTTAAATCAAGGTCAAAAATTAAAAAAGTAGTATTAAAAACGGATTTTTTTAATTATTTGTTGGAGAAGAAAATGGTTAAAGAAAAATCCTCAGTTAAAATAGATCAAATCTTAAATTTGTCAAAATCAGGAAAAAAAACGTTTATAAAAATATTGTTGGGAAAAAAACTTGAAAAGCCAATTTCTCTTGAAACTCATGCAGCATCAAAGAGTGTGGTTGAGGAGTTCAAAAGGGTCGGTGGAGATTTAACTATCATTGATTTTAAAAAAAGCGAGAATAAGTTAACTGAGAAGTCAAAGATTGAAACAAAAAAAAATGATTCGGATAAATCTAGACCATTAAGTGAAAAAAAAAATAGTAAAAGTAAAATCACTGAACCTAAATCAAAAAAGACTGAAAAAAAAAAGACAAATGACCTTGTTTCAAATATTACAAAAGTTTCAAAACCTAAGCCTTCAAATAAAGTAGTCAAACCTAAAGATAAGTCTGATAAATAATGGCCTCAGTCTCTGAACAAATTGCCTCTAGAATAAACTTTGGATCAATCGGAAAAGCCGAAGATTTAAAAAAAAGAATACTTTTTACACTTTTAGCTCTAATAGTATATAGAATTGGTTCATATATACCTCTTCCAGGTATTGACCCTGTTGCACTTGAAAAAGTTTTCAGTGCTAATGTTGGAGGAATACTAGGAATGTTTGATATGTTTGCAGGAGGGGCATTAGGAAGAATGACAGTATTTGCATTAAATATCATGCCTTACATTTCTGCCAGCATAATCATGCAGTTATTGACTGTTATTTCTCCACAATTAGAACAATTAAAAAAAGAAGGAGAAATAGGAAGAAAAAAAATCAATCAATATGCAAGATACGGAACAGTATTTTTAGCTACTGTTCAAGGTTATGGTGTTGCTGTTGGAATTGAAAATATGGCCAGTAGCCAAGGGTTACAAGCGGTTATTGATCCAGGTATGTTTTTTAGATTTACTACTGTAATCACACTTGTTTCTGGAACAATTTTTTTAGTTTGGTTAGGTGAACAAATAACCCAGAGAGGAATTGGAAACGGTATATCCTTAATTATTTTTACTGGAATTGTTGCCCAACTTCCCGTTGCCTTGAGCACTACCTTTGAGCTTGGAAGAACGGGTGCTTTATCAACAATATTCATAGTTTTTCTTTTGATTATGTCAGTTAGTGTAATTGCATTTATGGTATATGTTGAAAGAGGGCAAAGAAGAATTACTATTCAATATCCTAAAAGACAACCTGGTGCTGGAAATAAAGTTGCAGATTCATCTCATTTACCATTAAAAATTAATACAGCTGGTGTTATCCCTCCAATCTTTGCTAGCTCTTTACTTCTGCTACCTATAACTTTCGTTAGCTTTAATGCTGGAACAGGACCTGAATGGCTTAATACTTTGAGTCAATATCTTAGTCGTGGTCATCCTGTATATTTGACTGTTTACACTGCCATGATAGTTTTTTTTGCTTTCTTTTATACCGCTATAGTTTTTAATCCCAAAGACACTGCGGATAATTTAAAAAAGTATGGCGGTTTTATTCCTGGTATTCGTCCTGGCGAAAATACAGCGAAATATTTAGACTATATACTTACTAGATTAACAGTTTTAGGATCGATTTATTTGTCATTTGTTTGCTTGTTGCCAGAATTATTGATTTCTAAATATAAGGTCCCTTTTTATTTTGGTGGAACTAGCCTTTTGATTGTTGTAAGCGTCACAATGGATACTGTGACACAGATTCAATCTTATCTTTTAGCTCATCAGTATGAGGGTTTAATAAGAAAATCAAATTTAAGAAGAAGATAATGAGTAAGGTTGTTTTGTTAGGCCCTCCAGGTTGTGGTAAAGGAACGCAATCTCAAATTCTTGTTGAAAATTTTAAATTTTTTCAACTTTCGACTGGAGATTTATTGCGAGAACAAACCTCCAAAGAGAACTCCTCTTATGGTAAAGAAATTATAAATATTATGAATAAAGGTGACCTAGTTCCGGATGAAATTGTAATTAACTTAATAATAGAAAAAATCTCAGTTTTTAAAGATAAAAGCATAATTTTTGATGGGTTTCCTAGAAATCTAAATCAAGCAAGGGTTTTAAATAATTCTTTAGAAGAAAAATCAATTAAACTTGATCATGCTATATTAATTGAAGTAGATTTTAAAATTTTAGAAAAGAGAATTTTAAAACGTGCCAAAGAGTCAAATAATGAGAAACGTCTGGATGATAATCTTGAGACGTTAAATAAAAGAATTGATGTTTATAAAAATACAACTTTACCAATAGTTAGTTATTATAAAGATAAAGGAATCTTAAGTTTAGTAAATGGAATGAACTCCATAGAAAAGGTAAATAAGGAAATTTTAAATATTATTAATTAGATAGTATTGACTTAAAATTAAAAAAAAATATAATCCAGTTTTGTATTTATTAAGGGTTTAATTGTGGCTAGAATTGCAGGGGTTAATGTACCCAGTTCTAAAAGATTAGTAGTGGCTCTTACCTATATCCTCGGAATAGGTAAAAAGTT
>MDSV01156116.1_pt1 | contig 14819 bp, 19 predicted proteins | sample 810851 | NCBI WGS metagenome assembly MDSV01 (sample SAMN05326640, study PRJNA326480) | marine metagenome | isolation source: seawater | place: Atlantic Ocean: North East | collected 2012 | reverse complement strand
TTCCGGCATTCATATCAGGGTGAAATTTTTTGACAAGAGTTTTAAATTTTTCTTGTATTTTTGACCATTTTAATCCAATTGAAATACCAAGTATTCCAAAGGCTTTTATATCTTTATGATTAAATTTAAAGCGGCTCATTTTGTCATAGTCGCTACCAACGCTAGATTTATTAAAATCATTTTTGAGAGTATTATTCCACAAGACTTTAAAAAAATTATCTGATGAACTAAAACTTTGTGTAGGTTTATGCCATGTCATATCAGATTTTAAAAAGTTTAGTATTTCGTTATCATTCATCCCAGAAAAATAATTCCAATTCTTATTAAATTCCTTTACATGCTCGAGACATAATAATCTATAATCTTTGCTATTGTCTTTCTCAATCGGAGCTTTGTATTCTCCAATTTTTGAACAATTATTCCAGTCACAAATATTTTTCATAGTGTATATTAACAAATAATATTTATGAATATAAATGATTTAATTCAAATTATAGAAAAAAAATTGTCACAAGAATTTTCAATTGAAAGTATAAAAATTGAGGATAAGAGTTTTTTACATAAAAAACATAAAGGATTCGATAAGAACAGGTTTCACTTAAAATTAACTCTTGTTTCTCGTCAACTTGCTGATCTAAGCAGAATAGAAAGTAATAAAAAAATTTTTAAGATTTTAGACTTTGAAATAAAAAAATATATCCATTCTATTCAAATATTAATTAGATAGCTCGTTTTTTAAAAAGAGTTCTACACGATTACTTGTAAAGTTTTGATTAAGATAAGGCAAACCGATTTTTTTTAATAAAATAAGATTTATCTTTTTACTATAATTTTTTTTGTCTTTGATCATAAAAGAAATAATTTTTTTAATATCTTTTTTTGAAAAAAAGGTAACTAATTCTTTTATTAATTTTGCTTTGTTTAAATGTTTTTCTATAAGATCAAAGTCTTTTTTATTCAAATATTTAAGTCTTAAACTAAATTTTGAAGCAGTCATTATACCCAAAATAACTGCCTCTCCATGATTGAGCTTTTTTGAATAGCTTAGAGATGCTTCATAAGCATGAGCAAATGTATGACCAAAGTTTAAAATTTTTCTTATATCATTTTCTTTTTCATCTTTTTCAACAATTTTTTTTTTGATTAGACAACTTTCATAAATAGCTTTTTCAATAAAAAAAGATTTTAAGTTTAAAATTTTGTGGACATTTTTATCCAAGAAATTAAAAAATTTTCTATTTGAAATTATTGAGTGTTTTAAAATTTCACCGTAACCACAAATAATTTCTCTTTTTGGCAGTGTAGTTAAAAAATTTGTATCGGAAATTACTAAGTGTGGCTGATAAAAAGCCCCAATTAAATTCTTTCCTTGTTTAGTATTTATTCCAGTTTTTCCTCCAATTGAAGAGTCAACCTGAGAAAGTAAAGTTGTTGGTATATTTATAAATTTTAATCCCCTTTTAAAAATACTAGCAGCAAAACCAGAAACATCCCCAGTTATTCCCCCTCCAACAGAAATAAGACAATCATTTCTGTTAAAATTTTTCTTTAATAGTATGTCTAAAATTTTGTTTACATTTTTTTGATTTTTGTTTTTTTCAGTTGCTAAAAAATATTTGATTGTAATATTTTTTCTTTTAAGTTTACTTAAAACTTTATATTGGATTTTTTTTGGTACTCTACTATCAATTACCAAAAGACATTGATTAAATTCTTTTTTAAAAAATAATGACAAAGAGTTAATTGCATTCTTGCCAATAATAATTGGGTAATTTTGTGATTGATTTTTAAGTTTGAATTTAATTGTTTTCATAAATTTTTATAATTTTATCTACTATTTCTAATTTAGAGAGATTATCACATTTAATTTTGAATAATGCTTTTGAATATATCTTATTGCGTTTCTTAATTAAATTTAATATGTCAGCTTCTTTAGCTTTATAAATTAATGGTCTTTTTTTACTATTTTTTAATCTTTTAAGTAGTATCTCAGGGCTCCAGTATAACCAAAAAGATAAGTGATTTTGAAGTATTTCTTTTCTTACGATATAGTTCAAGAAAGCCCCTCCGCCTAAAGATATTATTTTTTTACCTTCTCTTAGATATTTCAATGATATTTTTTCCTCTAAGTTTCTAAAGTATTTTTCTCCTTTGATTTCAAATATATCTAAAATTTTCATTTTAAGCTTATTTTCAATTTGATGATCAACGTCAATAAACTGTAACTTTAATCTTTTTGAAACTAGCTTTCCTATCGTAGACTTTCCTGAGCCCATCATCCCTAAAAATATAAGGTTTTTGTTTGATTTCATAAGTTTCTGTATTGAAAAAACACAAATATGTCTTAATTTGAAAATATCTAAGAATATATGCAATTTATAAAAAAAACAAGCTCGAGTAAAAATTTTAATTTTTTTAAACTTTTGATCAAGTTTTCCTTGGTCTTTGTTATAATTTTTGTAATTATTTTATTACTTAATCAAATTGATTTTCCTTCACCTAATAAAGAAATAGAAAAACGTATCCCAAATGAGAATCTTAAGATTGTTAAATAAAGTAAATTTATCAATTATTATATTTTCTTTATTTGTTTCCTTCGGGGTTGTTGCTGAAGAGGAACCCGTTGATATTTGGAATCTTGACAAAGAAGAACAAAATAATCCAAAAAATTCTAACTCAGAAGATCCTGAAGAAAAAAAATTAGAAAACTCAATTTACGATATGCAAAATTCAAAACAAAATAAAGTTGAAATAGAACTTGATGAAGAGTTAGCCTCTAAAGAAGTTGAAATTTTTGGTATTTATGATCCAGCAGACAATGGGTTAAATATTAATATGTGGAAAAATTCAGACGGAGAAAAAATTATCAGTCTTTTTAATAGTCTAGACAAAATAGAATTATCGAGAGATGCTTCTGAAATTTTGAGTATATTACTTTTAACCAATTCATATTTTCCAGAAAAAAATATTACAAAAGAACAATTTTCAGAGATAATTTCTAATTGGTTAATTAAGAATTCAGATTTTGCGATAATTGAGAATTATTTAGTTAAAAATCAAATTATAAACATATATCCAAAACTTACAAAATTTTTAGTTAATAATTATTTATCAAATTCTAATATTAAAAAATCATGTGAATTTTTTTCTAAAATCAATAAACCTATTGAAGACGACTACCTATCTAAATTCAATATTTATTGTTTAATTAATGATAACAAAATGAATGAAGCCCAATTACTTTTAGATTTAAAAAAAGAATTAGGATTTAAAGATAAATTTTTTGAAAAAAAAATAAATTTTCTTTTGGGATTTAAGGAGGAAGCTGATAAAGAAATTTCAGAAAAAAACATTTTCGAATTTCATCTTTCACATAAAGTGAATAAAGATTTTAAATTTGAACCAAATGATCAGACATCAAAACAAATATGGAAATACTTATCAACCTCAAATTTGTTAGGTAATATTCAAGATATTGAGCTTACAAATTTACAAAAAATTTCATCGATTGAGAAAGCTACACATGATAAAAATTATCAAGAAACTGAGCTGTATGAATTATATAAAAGATTCCAGTTTAATATAAATCAATTGATTAACATTGAGCAATCACACAAGATGCTTAATAATGTTGAAGGGAGGGCTTTAATTTATCAAGGTATTTTAATTACAAGTGAACCATCCAAAAAAATTTTGTTAATGGAAATGCTCAAAAATTCTTTTATTAAGGATGATATATCTGATGCATTTGATCAAGAACTACAAAACCTTTTGGATCAAATGGAAAAGGATAAAATTCCTAAAAAATATGAAAATTTTTATAATAATTTCGTGAAAAAGAGTAATGAAAAAAATATTACTAATATCAAAATTAATAATAAGATTCTTCACCAATCTAAATTGATAAATTATTTTAGAGATGATTATTCGGAAAAGAATATTGAAAAAGATTTAAATGATTTATTAAAGAAAATTAAAAGAGACAAAAAGTATTTTTTTTCAAAAAAAGATATAATTTTAGTTGAAGCTTTAAAATCTGATGGAGTGAAGGTTGACGATAAATACAAAAATCTTTATAAGGTAAATGATTCCGAAATACCAAGCGACATTCAAGATTTAATTGATAAAGGTGATATGGGTACAGCGATTTTAAGAATTGTGCAAGTTTTGGGGCAAGATCAGATTAAAGATATTGATATAGATACTATGTATTTTATAATAAATGTATTAAGTCAATTAGATATAGATCCATTGAGGAATAAGTTTATTTTGAAAGTTCTTCCTTTAAAAGTATAAAATATATATTAAAATAACCCTATATGGCAATAAAACCTATATTAACAGAGCCTAATAAGATTTTGAGGCAAATTTCTAAACCAGTTGATAAAGTTGGTTCGGATGAGCAAAACTTAATGAGAGATATGTTAGAGACAATGTACGCTGCCAACGGGATTGGATTAGCTGCAATTCAAATTGGTGTACCCAAAAGAATTATAGTAATGGATATAAGTAAAAATGAAGACAAAAAAAAACCTATGTATTTTGTTAATCCAGTTGTAAAAAATAAAAATAAAGAAAAAACTACTTATGAAGAAGGATGTTTATCAGTTCCTGATCAATTTGCTGAAATAGATAGACCCAGCAAATGTGAAATAGAATTTTTAGATTTTAATGGTGAAAAAAAATTAATTAAAGCAGAGGGATTATTAGCAACATGTATTCAGCATGAAATGGATCATCTTGAGGGAATTTTGTTTATTGATTATTTGTCTAAACTCAAAAAAAGTATGATTATTAAAAAACTTTCTAAAAGTAAATCAAATAGAATAGTTGTTTAATTCATGTTAAAAAAAATAATTTTTATGGGTACTCCATATTTTGCTGTACCGATTCTTAAATCATTGTACCAAAATGGATATCCAATTTCAGTTGTTTACACTCAACCACCAAAAAAATCTAAAAGAGGACAAAAAATTAATAAATCTCCAATACAAGGAATTTCAGAAACCTTAAATATCGAATTTAGAACTCCACTTTTTTTAGAAAATAATCAAGAGGAATATGAATATATCAAAAGTTTAAAAGCTGACATTGCTATAGTCGTAGCTTATGGAAAAATAATACCCAAAAATTTTTTAGATTTAACAAAAAAAGGTTTTATCAACATTCATGCATCAATATTGCCAAAATGGAGAGGAGCAGCTCCAATTCAAAGATCAATAATGAATTTAGATAAAGAAACAGGCATTAGCATCATGAGAATAAACGAAAAACTAGATTCAGGACCTGTCTGTAATTTTTATAAAATTAATATTAGTAACAATGATAATACAAAAAATTTATCAGAAAAATTATCTTTTTTAGCTGCTGAAAAAATATTAGATAATCTAGATAAGATATTAGATGATAAAATAAAGTTTAATGATCAAAATCATCAAAATGCCACCTATGCAAAAAAAATAAATAAATTAGAGGGAAAAATCAATTGGAATGATACTGCAGAGAGTATTGTTGGCAAAATTAATGGGCTATTTCCAAGCCCGGGGGCCTGGTTTATTTTTAATGGAGAGAGGTTTAAGATACTCAAAGCTGAGGTTGGTAATAGAACTGGAAAAGTTGGAGAAGTGCTCAATGAAAACTTGGAGGTAGCTTGTGGAAATAGTAAATCAATTAAAATACTTGAAATTCAAAAAGAAGGAAAAAAATCACAAAATATAAATGAATTTATTCTTGGATCTCAAATAAAGAAAGGTTCAATAATAAATAATGTTTAGATATCAAATTATCATAGAATATTTAGGTACAAATTTTAGTGGATGGCAAATTCAAAAAAAAGGAAAAACTATTCAAGGTACTATTCAAAGCAAGATATCGAAACTATTAAAAGAAAAAATAGTTTTAATTGGATCAGGAAGAACAGATGCAGGAGTTCACGCAATAGAACAATCTGCACATTTTAATTGTATTAAAAAAATCCAAAATTTAAATAAATTTATAAAATCACTCAATTTTTTTTTGAACAAAAAAAATATTTCAATTATCAAAATAAAAAATAAAGACTTAAATTTCCATGCTAGATTTTCAGCAAAAGAAAGAGTCTATAAATATATAATATTAAATCGTTCAAGTGTTCCATCTATTGATAGAGGAAGAGTTTGGCATGTGATTAATAAATTAGATTTAAAATTATTAAAAAAAGGTGCTAAAAAGTTATTAGGAACACATGATTTTTCAACTTTTAGATCTTCTAGTTGTAGTGCAAAAAGCCCTGTTAGAACTATGAAATTAATAAGGGTTAAGTATACAAAGAATAGAATTGTAATTTACTTTGTTTCCAAATCTTTTCTACAACATCAAGTTAGATCTATTGTGGGATGTTTAAAATATCTAGGTGAAAAAAAATGGACTTTAAAAAAATTTGATTATGTTTTTAAATCAAAAAAAAGAAATTTGTGTGCACCTCCAGCACCAGCTTATGGTCTTTTTTTAGAGAAGATTATTTATTAATTGGAATATTTTTTTGATAAGTTAAACTAAATTTCTTATTTATTCTCCATCTAGATTCAGCTCTAACAATATATCCACAGCAATTTTTCGAAGCACATTTGCATGGAAATTGTTTATAATCTTCATCAAATCCAAAGCCGTAATCACAGGTAAGCTCTTCACCTTTTTTTATATCTCTAATAGCGACGACCCATAGTTTTAATCCTTTGCCATTATAATCACAATTATTTGAACATGAATGATTTATTAGTCTTGCAGTATTCCATGGAACATCTCCGTCTAAATCATACTTACTATTTATGTTAAATAAATATATCGGTTTTGAATTATCAAATTTTTTTGATTCTTCTGTCTGTTTTTTTGTAATTATATTCCCAGTGTAATTTATTATTTTTGTACCTTCTTTTATATCTTTTATAGCGTAAAGACCTCTACCTTTTTTATCAATGTTAGATTTTTTTATTCTATAAAGTTTCATTTTAATTTTTCTATTAGTTATTTTTTTAATATTCAATTAAATTCTAAAAGAGCCTTAACATGCATTGTCGCACTTTCTTGAAGAGCATTAAGATCATACCCGCCCTCTAAAATTGATACAATTTTTCCATCACAACAATGTTTTGATATTTCAAGAGTTCTTTTTGTTATCTCGTAAAAATCCTTTGAAACAAGTTGTAATTGAGCAAGTGGATCATCTTTGTGCGCATCAAAACCAGCAGAAAATAGTATAAAATTGGGTTTAAATTCTTTAATTCTATTAAGAACAAATTCATAGGCATTTAAATATTCTTCCGAGTTCGTTCCGGCCGCTAAAGGAATGTTGTAAATATTATTAAATCCCCCTTTTTCTTTCTCAGAACCTGATCCAGGATAAAATGGAAACTGGTGAGTGGATATATAAAGAACTTTTTCATTATTATAAAAAATATTTTGTGTTCCATTACCATGATGAACATCAAAATCAATAATTGCAACTTTATTTAATTTATATTTTTCTAGTAAATAATTGGCTCCAACCGCAACATTATTGTAAATACAAAATCCCATTGCTTTATCTTTTTCTGCATGATGGCCAGGTGGTCTTACTGCGCAAAAAGCATTTTTAAATTCTTTTTTTTGAACTCCATCTATAGCCGCAATAATTGATCCTACAGCATCTACAGTCGCTTCCTTACTGCCTGGAGAAATAATTGTGTCGCCATCTAAAAAGGACAAACCCTCTTTAGGAAAAGATTTTTCTACAAAATTTATGTAGTCAGAATTGTGGGTAGTTTCTAAAAGAGATTTATTAAATTTGGCTGGTTTTTTCCAAATTAAATTTTTTAATTTAAGTTTTTTGAAATTATCTATTACAGCTGTAACTCTATCGATTTGTTCTGGATGTCCATCCCCGGTATTATGATTTTGATAAGTATCTGAGGTTATTAAACCAGTTTTCATTAAAAGTAGTTTTTAAGAACTTCGAAATATATTTTTTTTAATTTTTTCAAATCAGATAATGAAACGGCCTCATCTATTTTGTGCATGGTCTTACCAACTAGACCAAATTCTAAGCATGGAGCTATTTTTTTAATAAATCTTGCATCTGACGTCCCCCCAGTAGTAGAGAGTCTAGGCTTAATTTTAGTAATCTTTTTTATTACATCTTGGATCATATAAGTAGTGGAAGTAGGTTTAGTAAGAAATGCTTCACCTGAAACACTATACTTGATTTTATATCTTGATTTATTTTTATTACTTACTTGCCTTATAATCTTATTAATTTTCTTTTTGATAGAATTTGAGGAATGTTTGTTGTTAAATCTTATATTAAAAGTCGCACTTGCTATACCAGGTATAACGTTATCAGCGGAATTGTTTATGTTAATTTTTGTTATTTCTAGATTAGTAGGTTGAAAATCTTTTGTACCTTTATCAAATTTAATTTCTTTTAATTTATTAAGTATTTGTACCAATGCTGTTGATGGATTATTTGCTTTATTAGGATATGCTACATGTCCTTGAATTCCAACAATAGTTAGTCTTCCAGTCATGCTGCCTCTTCGACCAATTTTAATCATTTCACCCAATTTATTTGGATTTGTAGGCTCTCCTACTAAGCAAAAATCTATTTTTTCTTTTTTTTTTCTTAAATATTCGACAACTTTTTTAGTTCCATTTACTGCAACACCTTCTTCGTCTCCTGTAATTAAAAGACTAATAGAACCATTAAATTTTTTTTTGTTGGCAACGAAATTACTTACTGCCGCTACGAATGCTGCTATAGAACTTTTCATGTCGTTAGCTCCTCTTCCAATTAAATGCCCTTTTTTAATTGAGGGTTTAAAAGGATTTATTGTCCAGTCTTTTAAATTTCCTGCTGGTACAACATCTACATGCCCCGCATAACAAAAATTTGGACCTTTGTTTCCTAAACGCGCATAAAGATTCTTTACTAGTTTGCTGTCTTTTTCTTTAAATTTAAGAATCTTGGTTTTGAAGCCAAGAGTTTTTAGTTTTTTTTCTAAAAACCTCATAATTCCAGCATCTACAGGAGTAACCGTTGGAAATTTAATAAGTTCCTTTGCTAATTTAAGTTCATTAATAGTAGCCATTATAAAACTATTCTCTTAATAGGTCGTTAACAGAAGTTTTAGATCTTGTTTTTTCATCTACTTGTTTAATTATCACCGCACAATAAAGTGATGGGGAGGATGAATTATTTTTATCAGGTAATGAACCAGGCACAACTACGGAGTATGGAGGAATTTTACCGTAGGTAATTTCTCCAGTTTTTCTATTTACGATTTTAGTGGATTGTCCAATATACATCCCCATACTTAAAACAGAACCTTCGCCAACAATAACTCCTTCGACAACCTCCGACATAGCCCCTATAAAACAATTATCCTCTATAATTGTGGGTAATGCTTGAGCGGGCTCCAGGACACCTCCAACACCAGAGCCAGCTGAAATATGACAATTTTTTCCGATTTGACAACAACTCCCTGCTCTTGCAAAAGTATCTATCATTGTTCCTTCATCAATGTAGGCTCCAATGTTAACATAACATGGCATTAATACTGCATTCTTTCCTACATAAGAACCTTTTCTTACAGGAGAGTTTGGAACCATTCTAAAACCAGCTTTTTCATGATCTTCTTTTGTCCAACCAGCAGTTTTACCTTTTAATAAATGAGCTTTATCGTACCAACTACTATAGGGCCCGTTTAAATTTTCCATCGGATAAATTCTAAAGCTTAACATAATAGCTTTTTTAATATGTTGATGAGTGATCCATTCACCTTTAATTTTTTCTGCTACTCTTACTTTTCCATTATCTAGATCAGCGATGATCTGATTGATTGCATCCTTAAGCTTTTGATCGGAATTTTGATTTACTTGATCTTTGTTTTCCCAAGCGTTGTTAATAATTTTTTCTATAGACATAATTTATTTACTTTTTAATAGCCTTATTTCTTTAAGAAATAAAGATAGATTTTCAATTTTATGGGTAATATAATCTTTATTAGAGTCTATTTTGCCAAAATGTTCATCATTAATTAACCAAACAGTCATGCAGCCTCTTTCGTGTCCTATACCTAAATTTTTAGCAATATCCTCTATGTAAATAGTTTCTTTAGGGTTAATACCAAATTTCTTAAGCATTAAATCAAAAGTTTTTGCTTCAGGTTTAGGTATGTAGCCACTATCTTGAATATCAAAAATTTTATCTCTTCCGAAAAGATCATATATCCCCAGGTGTGTTAAAATATTTTCAGCATGTTCAGCACTGCCATTGGTAAAAATAAATTTTTCCATATCTAAGTTTTCAAGTTCATTTCTCATAACCTTATCCTCTTTCATAAAAGACAAATCTATTGAGTGTACGTATTTCAAAAATTCTTGAGGTGGAATTTTGTGGTGTATCATTAGCCCATTTAAACTTGTATTATATTTATAAAAATAATCGGTTTGTAATTTTTTTGCTTCTTTTAAATCTATTTTTAATCTTTCAGATATAAATTTTGTCATACGATTTGACACTTGTCCGAACACTTTTTCTAAAGAGTAATTATTGTGTTTGCCATAACAAACCCCATCGAGGTCTAGAAGAAGATACTTCATTTCTTTTAAATTTTTCATTTTCTTATCAAAGTTCCTGAACCTTTATCAGAAAATATTTCAAATAATATTGAGTGTTTTTTTCTCCCATCAATAATTCCAACAGCAGTAACGCCGTTATTTACTGCATCTAAACAAGTATTAATTTTAGGTATCATGCCTTCAGTTATAGTCTCATCTTCAATCATCTTTAAGATTTTTGATGAGGTAATTTCCTCTACTAATTTTTTTTCCTTATCCAAGACACCTTCTATGTTTGTCATTAAAAGCAATCTTCTCGATTTTAGAGATTTTGCTATAGCGCCTGCAGCTGTATCTCCATTTATATTATATGTTTGATTGTTTTTTCCTAAACCCAATGGAGAGATAATAGGAATTATATTTTTTTCTAGTGTATTTTTTATGATATCAATATTTATATTATTAGGTTTTCCAACAAAGCCAAGTTCTTCAGACTCAGGCTCAACTTCTATAACATTATTCTTTTTAGTATTTATTGAAATAGCTTCGATACCCATTTTTTTAAGGGAGTCTACAATATCTATGTTAAAATCTATTAGCACACTTTCTACTATATTTATTATTTTTTCATCTGTTACTCTTAAACCATTAATAAATTTACTTTGAATATTTGACTTATCTAGCTCTCTTTTTATTCTTGGCCCTCCACCATGAACAACTACAATCGAAAGTCCTAATTTATTTAATATAGTTATATCTGAAATAAAATTATTAAATATATTTCTATCGATAAAAACATTTCCTCCGTATTTAATAACTATTAATTCATTTTTGTATTTTTCGATATATTTAGACACCTCTTTTTCTGGTGGCCCGTTTTCAGGTAATATTTTCTTTAGATCTTCTTTTAAAATTGACATTTATGTTGTTTTAATTGTCATTTTTCTTTGAACAATTACTTGTTGCAACATTGTAAAAATATTATTGAAAGTCCAATAGATCACCAAACCTGCTGGAAATGGTGCAAGTATGACTGTTAAAAACAACGGGAAAAACATAAAAATTTTAGCCTGTACTGGGTCGGGCGGAGCCGGATTCAGTTTTTGCTGTATCCACATACTCACTCCCATTAAAATTGGCCAAACTCCTATTATTAAAAAAGAAGGAGGATCCCAAGGAATCAAGCCAAATAAATTAAATAATGAAGTTGGATCACGATCACTTAAATCATGTATCCATCCATAAAAAGGCATATGACGCATTTCAATTGTTACAAATAATACTTTATATAAAGCAAAAAAAACTGGGATTTGAACTAGTATAGGCAAACAACCACTCATCGGATTAACTTTTTCTTTTTTATAAAGAGCCATCATAGCTTGTTGTAACTTCATTTTATCATCTTTATGTAATTCTTTTAGTCTTGCCATTTCTGGAGCTAAAAGTTTCATCTTCCCCATGCTTTTAAAACTAAAATTCGCAAGTGGAAAGAATGCAAGTCTTATACAAATAGTGACTGCAATGATTGCTAAACCATAATTCCCAAACATTTTAAAAAAATAGTCCAATGCATAGAACAAAGGTTTAGTAATGAAGTACATAAATCCCCAGTCTATTGCTAGGTCGAATTTATTTATATTTAAATTTTCTGCGTAAGTATCTATCGCATCTACTCTTTTTGCAGCTATTATAAATTGTAAATTTTCTTCTATAGTACTATTTGCACCAAGTTCTACGCCTTTTGTAGAAATATAGTTTGCTCTAAATTTATTTTTGTAGTCGAAAGTAGTTTTAAAATCTTTATTTCTAGGTGGAATAATTGATGTGATCCAGAATTTATCAGATATTCCTAAAAAGCCTTCTTTAGCTGTTTGTGAAAATTTTTTTTCCTGTATGTCATCATAATCTTCTTCTATAAGCTGATCATCAAGAACTGACAAAAATCCTTCGTGTAGGATATAAAATCCAGATATTTCAGGAATTTTATTTCTAATTATTTGACCATAAGAATAAAAATTATATGCTTTATTTGTTGAATTAATTGCCCTTTCTTTAACATTAAAAAGAAACTGATCGTCTAGACTTATAATTTTTTCAAAAGCTATTCCTTGGGAATTCTTCCAAGTAAGTTTTATTGGATTATTATTTGTTAACTTTTTGTTTCCTTTAATTTGCCAGATAGTAGAAGCATTTGGTAAATCAATATTTTTGTTATTGGTAACAAACCCACTTTCAACCGTATAGCCATTTTCAACATTTCTTGGATTTAATAAAGTGACTTTTTCTTTTGAACCAAGATCAACATTGTATTCTTTAAAAGTAAGATCATCAATGGTTGCACCTTTTAAAGAAATTGAACCAATTATGCTATCATTTTCAAATTTAACTCTATCATTTTCTTTTAAAGCATCTTCTCTTGAAACTTTTTTAAAATTGTCATTTTTTTCTATACTTGGAGTGTCTGAGCTCTCAGTGAATTTCTCTTTTTGAATTTGATCTTTATTAATTTCTTTCGGAGGAGGAGCAAAAAATAATGAATAAAGAATTATTACAGCAGCACTAAGAGAAATGGCAGCAATAACATTTTTCGATTCCATTATTTCTTCACCTTTGAGTTTTTCATGACAGGATCATAACCTTCTCCTCCACCTAAAAATTTAATTGGATGACATGTTGCGACTCTTTTAATAATTTTGAAAGTTCCTTTAATGACTCCAAATTTTTCCAAAGCCTCTATGGCGTATTCTGAACATGTTGGCAGATATCTGCATGAAGGTGAAAAAAAAGGACTTATAAACAATCTATAAAGTTTAATAATATTAATAAAAATTTTTGTAGTTATTTTTGTCATTTTATTTTTTTAAAATCGCGTAATAAAGTTTCTTTTATTATCGCATATTCATTATTTAGCATAGTTGTTTTAGCAATAACAATATAAGAATAGTTTAAGTTTAATGATATTTTTTTAATTAAATCATTCATAATATTTCTCAGTCTTCTTTTTACCTTATTTCTTTTAACAGCATTTTTAATATGTTTTTTTTTTGTTACGAAACTAATATTTAATTTTTTTGTATTCTTATTTTCCAATTTATTAAAAAAAATAGTCACGTATTTATTTATCTTTTTTCCTCCTTTGAGAATTTGTTTAAAGTCGTCACTTTTATAAAGAGCAACAATTTTACTTTTCATTTATTCTTAAGATACAGTTAGAGATTTTCTTCCTTTTGCACGTCTTCTTGCTAAAAGTTTTTTTCCACCTTTAGTTTTCATTTTAGATCTGAAGCCATGTTTTCTAGCTCTTTTAATTTTTGATGGTTGATATGTTCTTTTCATAATTAAGGCAATTTTTTTAAAATTTTTGCCCTTTATAGTAATTATATATATAAATAGCAAATAGAAGATTTTATTATTACAATACAATTAATGGAAAAAACACGAAAACTTAAAATATTTATCGGTTTATTTTACCTTATTCTGTTGAGTTTATTTTTATATTTTTTTTTTTCAAAATTTTCTCTTCAGGAAATTACAAGTTATGAATTTATAAAAAATAATAGAGATTATTTTTTTGATTTAAAAAAATCCAATTTATTTCTATTATCTATTATATTTATTTTTTTTACAATTATTTGGGTTTTGGCCGCTGGATTTGGATCTCCTGTAGCAATCCTTGCAGGATTTATTTTCGGTAAATGGCTAGGATTATTAATTGTTGTGACAGGTTTATCAATTGGAGCAACTTTGCTTTATCTTTTTGCAAATTTTTTTTTAAAAGATTTAATAAAAGAAAAATTTTCAGCCAAATTTAAAAATTTAGAAATTAAACTTAAAAAATCTGAATTTGTTTATTTGTTAATTTATCGATTTATTGGAGGAATACCTTTTGCAATATCAAACGTATTGCCTTGTATTTTCAATGTAAAGCCAATTAATTTTTTTTGGGCAACTTTTATTGGTATTTTGCCACAACTTCTTTTAATATGTACTATAGGAAGTGGTTTAGGTGAAGTTATTGATCAAAATTTAGAAGCCCCAACTATTATTGAATTAATTTTATCCAAAGAAATTTATACCCCATTAATTATCTTTATTTTTTTAGTTTTAATTACAATTTTTTTAAGAAGGTTATTTTACAAAAGATAAATATGGTGCTCCCACCCTGTACTGACCAGGGAACTAGTCCTTACCAAGGACTTGTTATGCCATTTAACTACAGGAGCAAATATCACAAATTGTATTTTATT
>MDSV01113938.1_pt1 | contig 14819 bp, 12 predicted proteins | sample 810851 | NCBI WGS metagenome assembly MDSV01 (sample SAMN05326640, study PRJNA326480) | marine metagenome | isolation source: seawater | place: Atlantic Ocean: North East | collected 2012 | reverse complement strand
GATGGCTAAGGCCGGCTATTTTGTCTCGCGATGGAAAGCGGCCTTCTGGCCGCGCCGGAAAATAGTCGGCCGCCGCCATTGCCCGGCTGGCCGGCTTGTGGGCCGATCGCCGTCTCGAAGGCCGAGGCGCGGTGCCCCTCCGACGGATTGACGCATCCGCCGAGCACGGAGCGAACCGCAGGCCCGTTCTCCTGCCGGCTATGCCGCCAACGCCATGAAGCGGGCGACGTCCTGCGGTGCGACCTGCAACCGGGCTTCCATGCGCAGTGCGTCCAGGCCGAGGGTGAGCAGATCTTCGTTGAAGTCGCCCAGCTCAGGCGAGATGACGATCGCCTCGATTCCGGCCACGTTCGCCCGTTCGATCAGGGTATCGCGCGCCCCGTCACCGGCCGGATCGTTGTCGCGGACGATGTAGAGACGCCGCAGCGTGTCGGGGAACAGGATGGCAGCGAGATGCGCAGCGGAGAGCGCCGCCAGCATCGGCATGCCGGGAAGAACCTGCCGGAGCGACAGGACGGTCTCGATGCCTTCGCCGGCCGCCATCACCTCGCCACCCATGCCGAAGCGCACAGCGTTGCCGAGGAGATTGCCCATCGCCCGCCTCGGCGTGTCTATCGACGCCTTGTCGCGGCGGCGAGGATCGAGCCAGGTGCGATGCGCCCCGGTGATCTTGCCGTCGAGGTCGGTGACTTCAGCGATCATTGCCGGCCAGGCCTCGGTCGGCGAATGCTCGTCGGGCCGATAATAGCAGCGCGGGTGGAAATGCAGGCTTCCGGTTCCGCGTAAATCCGTAATGCCGCGTTCCCGTAAATACGCCTGTACGAGCGTGCCACAGATCGGCTGCGACATGCGAACCAATCGGCGCGCCGCTTCGGGCGAGCCATGCGGCGACGGGCTCTGCCGCTGGTGCTGACGAGGTTCTGGCTCCGGTGGCGGCATGCTGAGGAACGTCCGCGCCTGGTCGGCGACGTCCTTGAAGTCAATAAGGCCACAGCTTTCGCGGATGACGTCGAGGAGATCGCCGTGCTCGCCGGTCGCCGCGTCGGCCCATTTGCCGGCTGGACCCTTCGGCGAGTCCTTCAGCCGGATGTACATCGAGCGGCCCGGAGTGTTGCGGACGTCGCCCACCAGCCAGTAGCCGCCTTCGCGGCGACCGCTGGAGAGATAGTGCCGGCACACCGCCTCGGCACGATCGGCGAGACGGCGTGCAAGATCATGCGGATTTTGCGCCATGGTCGTTTCCCATGCGAAAAAGGCCCGCCGTCGCCGGCGGACCAGTCTCGCAAGTCGTTGACGGTTATTCGGCCGCGACCGCGTGGGGAGCGTCGTCGGCCATCTCATCTTCCGCGAAGGGCTCGTCTTCGGCCATGGCCGTTTCGCCCTCGATTGCCGTCGATTGTGCGACCGCCTCAATAGATTCGCCGATCACGGTGGGTTCGACATTCGACGCGCTCCGATCGACGGTGCGAAGCGGTTCAGGCAACCAGCCGGTATCGTCGAGCAGCGTCTGTGCTTCCGCTGCCATGTCGCCCTTCTTCAGATGCTCGATCCGATCGGCGGCGCGTTGGCCCTTCGCCTGGGAAACCGCCTGAAGGATGCGGGCCTTCGTCACCCGGCTGAGGAAGTTGTCCACGGTCGGCTTCCACCCCGCTGCCGCCATGTCGAGGTCGACCGCCTGCGCCAGCCGGTCGGCATGGGCGGCCGCACGGGGTCGCCGGTTCCAGGGCTCGTACACCGCGTTGACCGAAAGGCTGACGATGTGGGCGAACAGGCCCGCTTGACTGTCGCCGTCCCATTCCTGCAGCGCATCCCAGAGATCGGCCGATTCCTTGGGAAGCGCCTTCGACCAGCTTTCGTGCCGCACGCGGATCGCCTCGGCCGACACGCTGTCGTTGAGCCCCGGCGCCTGCGTCCCGAAGCTGACGCTCTTCAGGTCCAGCTCGAGGCAGCTATCCGAGCCGTAGTGGTAGAAGGTCTTCAGCGTCAGAACGTGCAGGGCCGCGACGAAGGCGACGTCCGGTCGCTCGCCGAGCGCGTTGCGGAGGCCAAGCGTCCGATGCGAGGTCAGCTCGGTCATCAGGCGGTCGGACATGGGGGAGAGACCCTCGTCCTCCTCCGGCTCGGCGTCTGGCTCCGCCGTCATGACGGCCTCGTCGCCCTCATAGCCGGCGGCCATCGCGCGTTCATCGTCGCCGTCCGCGTCCGGCTCGGACGTAGGCTGGGCCGCCAATTCGTCTTCCGGTCGGACATAGCCCCGCTCGATGCGAAGCTGGCCATCAGCGCCGATGCTGATGAAGGCGCCGGCACGCGCGATCTCGGTGGCGTCGAACACGACGGGCCGGTCGCCGAAGCCCTCGATCAGCGTCTCTAGCTCCGACAGGCGCTCGTCGACCTCGTCGGGCAGTTCGTCGGCGTCCTGATATTCGTCCGACAGGCGGTCCAACTCGGACTGAAGCGCGTTGCGGCTTGCTTCCTCCTCGGTGGTCAGCGCGACGGTCTCGCCACGAAGCTGGCGCATACCGAAGGCATGGCCGTAGGCGAAGTCCGGCGCGACTTCGATCCACTTCCAGCCTTCGGCGGCGACCACCTCGGCGTCCGCCTTCAGCTTGTCGGCGGTCATCTGGTCCACGAGCGGAACATCCTGCAGCCAGCCGCCATCGTCGCCTTGGAACAGGTCGCGCAGGACCGTGCCACCGGCCGCGACGTAGGCATCCACGCCGATGAACTGCGCCCGCTTGTCGGAGGCGCGGACCGCGCCCTCAGTTAGCATCCGGCGGATGACGTAGGGCTGCTTGTCGTAGGAAGCCTTCAGGCGCTCGAAGACCTGCTCTTGGCGCTCGTGGTCGCCGGAGACGGTGAAGGCCATGAGCTGGTCGAGCGTCATGCCGTCCTCGGCATAGACGTCGAGCAGCGCCGGCGAGACCGACGCCAGCTTCAGGCGCTGCTTCACCACGTTGACCGAGACGAAGAACGCGGCAGCGATCTCTTCTTCGGACTGCCCCTTCTCGCGTAGCGCGAGGAAGGCCCGGAACTGGTCGAGAGGGTGCAACGGCGCGCGCTGGACATTCTCGGCGAGCGAGTCCTCCTCGGCGATGCCGCTGTCGCGGACGATGCACGGCACCGGCGCGGTCTTGGCGAGACGCTTCTGCTTCACGAGTAGCTCCAGCGCCCGGTAGCGCCGGCCACCAGCCGGAATCTCGAACATGCCGGTCTCGACGCCGGCCTGATCGACGACCGCGCGCACGCTGAGGCCCTGCAACAGGCCGCGGCGGGCGATATCGTCGGCCAGCTCCTCGATCGAGACGCCGGCCTTCACCCGCCGGACGTTCGACTGGGAGAGCAAGAGCTTGTTGAAGGGAATGTCGCGCGAGGGCGAGAGGGTGATCTTCTGAACAGTGGTAGCCATCGGGATGTACTCCGCGACGAGAGCCGAAAGCCTCTCTCTCGGCATCAACTCGTCACGAAGCGCAGCGCCGCCCTCTCACTCTGGAGGGCAGCGCCGCGGGACCGACGATCAGGAAAGAGGGAACGGCACGGAGCCGGAGACTCGTAAAGCCGTGTCTCCGGCTTTCTGGGGGTCAGGCCGCCCGATCGAGAAGCTTCTTCGCGCGCGCCTCGAGATCGAGCCGCGCGTCCTGCTGGGTCTTGCCGCGGGCGACCGCAGTGATGCCCTGCACGAAATCGAACACGCTTTGGGGCTTACGGCCTTCTTCGGCCAGCACTGTCTCAATGATCTTTGCCGTCTCGGTCTTCGAGAACCCGCGCTTGCGCAGGAAGTCGCTACGATCCTCGTCGCTACGCGCCACGATCTTCTCGCGCGCCGCCTTGATGCCGTTGACGAAGGGGAGCGGCGAGGAGTTGGCAAAGCGGGTCAGCGCTGGCGCCGCCTCATGCGCGAAGCGCGAGGCGGCATATTTCGAGTGGCGGATGGTGATCTCCTCGAAATCCTCGACCCCCCACAAATTCCGGTTCTGGCAAACGGCACGGAGATAGAAGCTTGCCATGCCAAGCGTCTTCGCGCCCACCTCGGAATTCCAGCAGTAGAAGCCGCGGAAATAGAGGTCTGGCGAGCCATCGGGCAGCCGGCCGGCCTCGATCGGATTCAGATCGTCGACCAGGAAGAGGAAGACATCCCGGTCCGAGGCATAAAGGGTGGTGGTGTCCTGGGTGATGTCGACGCGCGGATTGTAGACCCCCGTCGACCAGTCTAGCACGCCCGGCACCTTCCAGCGGGTGTCGCCCGTGCCGTTGCCGGCGATGCGCTGCACGGCCGCGACCAGCTCGTGGTCGAAAATGCGGCCATAGTCGGGCCCGGTAACGGCGCGCAGCTCGACGCGTCCGTTTTCGATCTCGAGCGTCTTTACCTGCTCGGCGCGATGGGAGGTCAGCCCGTATTGCAGGTTGATGCCGGCCAGCGGCCCGGGAAGCTGGCGCAGATAGGCCGCCGGCGCGCCGACCAGACTTGCGAGTTGGCCGAAGCTCCAATGCGTGGGCGCGATCGGCGTGTCGGAGCCGGGCAGCATCAGTGCTAGGCGTTCGGCATTATCGTGGCTCGCCGCGACCCGGATCGCCGCGCTCGCGACGGTTTGGGTACGGCTCCGCTCAGTCCGGCTACGGACAGCGGCATAGAGGTCCGACAGGGATAGGTAGCGCTCGTCGGCCGGCCGCGAGAACCATTCCGACGATACGCGGCCGATCCGCTCGCCGCGGCTCACATCGACCTTGTAGCCGCCAGCGCGGTCGCGAGCGGCGTCCAGAATCTCCACATGCGTCATGGCTATTCTCCACGACGGGCGCCGGAGGCCTCTCCTCCAACCCTGAACCCGTCACGGAAAACCCGTCCGCACTCTCACTCTCGGGGGCGTTGCGGGGTCTCCCCGCAGAAGGGGTCGGCCGAGACGCAAGGCTCGACCGCAGGGGAAGGCCTTCCCCAAAAGCGTGAAGCCGGAAATCAGGATGTCAGGATCGGCGACGTTCCGGCTTTCAGGCCCAATCTTCCGGAGGCTCGTCATGCGGATCGAGTTCAGAAAAGTCGGTCAGCGTGTCGCATCGGATGCAATGGTACATCTGCGAAGCTTCCTGGAAGTGCATGCCGCACAGGCATCCGCAAAAGGGGCAGCACTCGTCGATTTCCAGATCGGCCCATTCCCATACGCCGAGATATTCGGGGATGGCGTCGCGGTCATATCCGACGATCTGGAAGGCGTCGGCGTTCTTGGCGACGAACCCGTCACGGCCCGCGCGCTGGAGAATGGGTAGAATGTCAGCCGGTTCGATGGCGAACCACTCACCGCGGACCTGAGACGCTCCGAAGCGCTGGTGCAGGTGTCGCTCGAGCTGGAACGGATCGGTCGTATCGATCCACCCGAGCAGGCGCAGTTCCAGAGGATTGCCGGTCTGGAGGTTGCGCTTGCGCGCATCGATGTTCTTCGCCACGCCGATCTTGATCGGGGAGCATCCATTTTCATCTTCGCCAATGAAATAGACCGGCACGTCGCGCTCCTTGCGGCGTTACCGGAGACGATCGAGCAGGATCTCGACCATCTCCTTGTTTGAGTTCGCGACGATGTCGAGCGGCCGATTTTCCTGTCGCATGAGTGCGATCAGGAGACAGGCCGTGAACAGCCAGAAGCGCGAGTCGGCGGGCAGGCTGTGGCCGGCGATCATCGCGGTCAGCCGCTCGGCGATCGGCGGATATTGCCGATTGCCCCAATGGGCGTGGGTCGGCGTCATCGCATGGATGATCACGGACGCGAGCGCTATCCCCGTGGCGCGCTTCTGCTGGACTTCGGCGAAGTCATGCCCGTGCGCCTTGGCGTAAGCGGCCAGACCGCTTGTCATGAAGTCGCGGGCATAGGTATCGCAGGCGATTTCTTCTTCAGGCAGCGTCGAGGGCGCGCTCTTGTCGGCGCAGAACATCACGTGCTGGAACTCATGCAGCAGTGCGAAGGCCAGAGCGAAAGCAACGAGATCGAACGTCGCCATATGCTGGACGTCGCCCAGGCTTTCACGATCAGAAGTCGGTTCCGGGACGTCCACCGGCCAGGTGATGTCGGCGGTCTGCTCGGCGGCGATGAGGGATTGGGCGCTGGCGATGCGTTGCTTGTAGTCGAACTCATACTGTCCCCGTTCTGCGTCGACATTGAGCGCCTGGTCGAGCGGGATCCCGCGTGAAGTCGCTAGGAGCAACGCCGGCATATACACCTCCATTGCGCGCCAGGCGCTGAAGCCGAGCAACCAGAAGAAGTCGATTGTCTTGGTGTCGAACTGGATGCGCTTTGCATCGGCGTTCATCGTCACGCCCTTGGCGCTCGGCGCGACGTCGACAGCATGGCCGTACTGGCTCCAGAGGCCACTGATTTCGTCGGCGCGCTCGGGCACCGCACCGCGCAGGAGATGGAGAATAATCGTCCGGTCGGACGGCTCGGTGGTCATGCGCGTGGGTTCTCTGTGTCGAGGAATAGAGTAGGCGGCGCGATCATGACGGCGTGCTTTCGCTAGGCGTATCGCTGGTCGTCCCGGCTTCACCATCCATGTGCAAACGGGTGACCGACGACAGCACCGAGTTCGCCCAGATGGTGCTGCACTCGATGTCGCCGTCGCGCTCGAACCAATGGGTCGCGCCCGGGATGAGATCGAACGGGATGGGGTGGGCGGCCAGCGGATTGTGGAACACCTCTAGCTCCTGACACCACGCTTCGCCCCAGGGCCAGAGCGCTTCGTATTCGTCGCTGGCGACCGACAGCTCGAAGTCGATCGGCTCCAGTGCTCCCGGGGTTCGGTCGAAAAGGATGCCGCGCCGGATCATCGTCAGACCGGGCGGGCGCCAGCCGGCCAGGAAACCCATCCGATTGAACTTGGCGAGGGTCGCCGCATTGCTGAAGATGACGGCCGACAGATGGGCGAAGTCCGGATCGCGGAAGAGCCCCGCCGGGATGCCGTGCTTGCCGGTCAGGTTGCTAATCGGCGTCCCGACCGCGCGGCGCCCCGCGCCTTCTCCTTCGATATCGGCGCGCAGCCCGTAGAGGTAGGTGGGCAGCGCCTCGCGGCTCCAGACCATTGAACCGGACTCGTGGAAATCTGCCAGCGCGAGGGCGAAGGACTGACCCTTCACATGGTCCAGCTCATGGTAGTTTCGCTGGAGCTTGCCCCGCAGCGTCTTGGCGAAGCGCTCGGCCGGACCTCCCGTCAGGCGTTCGTTGCGTTCCTCCGGCGCAAGCACCCAGTCACCGATCCCGCCGGAGCGTGGCGTCTCCGAGTTCGCAGTCACCGCCTCGATCCAGCACGTATCGCCCTCCTTCTCGATCAGGAAGTCGGGCGAGACATGATCTTGCCGGACGCTCAGGCCCTGCTCGCGAAAGCAGGCAAGCAGGTAGAGTTCGAACAGCCGGGAGGCGAAGTTGCTGGTCTGAAAGTCGGGGACGAAATTGGCGTCCGGATTGGGAAGGGCGAGATAACTTTCGCCGATCGCCATGAGCGCCGGCCAATGGCTGATCGTCTTTGTCAGGAGATCGAATTCGGGGGATGTCCCGCGTGGCCCGGTTTTCAGCAAGAGCGGGCGGCGCCTGGCGCCCGGCGGCAAGGGTTCCGGCGGATCGCCGGCGCGCATCGCGATGCTGAGACGGTCGAGCGCGGCCTCGGAGGTGGAATAGGGGCCGCTTTCATCGACCTTGATCCAGCGATGATCGATGCGCCGGCGCAAGGCGAGGCTGGAGAAGGTCCCTTGGTCTGGATCAAACAGAATGCAGCCGCTCACGCTGCCTCGTCCGGCCTGATAGGCGCTGAAGATGTGTGCGGGCTCGAAGTTAGGACCGCGGTCGAGTGACAGTGCGTAGAGCTCGAACTGCCGCTGGCTGATCGGCTTGATCAGCCGCTGCTTATCGTCATCGACCATGGCCGCCCTTATACGCACGTGGCTGGATCGTCATGACGCCTCCGCCGCGGGTGCCTGGGCCAGGATGTCGTTGGCTTCCCATTGGTCGCCTTGCGGAGTCGTCACGAACTCACGATCCCAAATGCCCCAGTTCGAGGGCAGCGGAGTCTGGGCCAGCGGATTGTGAACATAGGTGATCGGCCGCAGTCGGCGCGAGAGATTGCCAAGAGATATCCGCGACCAGATCACGCCCGAGATGTCGGCGAAGCGTTCGTCGAGGAAGGCGGTGCGCGGGATCGGATTGCGTTCACGCTCGATGAAGGGCGCTGGGTGGAACCCTTCTTCAAGGACATTGCCGGTTTCCCGGTCGATGGTGATGAAGGCGTCGCCGATCGGAAACAGCGTCGTCATGATGAGCGGCAAGGGCTGCTCTGCGACGTAGACGCCGAAGCGGCTGGCGCTGATCGCGATGATGCGGGTGTCCTCTGGCGCGATGACACCCTGTTCGATGTAGCGGCCGATCTTCTGCGCCTTCGTCCAGAACGCGCTGGAGGTGCGAAGCTGCGCCTGCCGCATGGGCACGGCGAAGAGGCCACCGCCCTCGTTGATCGGCACGGGCCGAACGATCTGATCGGGGCCGGCGTCGCCCTCGTTCGGGGTAATGGCTTCGATCCAAATGCGACGCCCATCGTCGAGCACGCACAGATCCGGCTGGCCGCCTTCGCGCTGGCGCTCGACCACGGGAAGCAGAGTGCGGCCCTCCTCAAGCAACGTGCACCCCAGATACATCTCCCAGAAGCGGCCATCGACATCGCGAGCGAAGCCTTGCCGGAAGTCTGGGTCGGCATAGGGCTCGTAACGCTCCCACATCTCTTGCAGCATGGCATGGAGCTGCTGCTCGATTGGAAGCTCGGCGGCTTTCAGGTTTTCGAACCCGCGATCGAGATTGGCGCCATCGACGTCGAAAAGGTCGCTCATCGTCGGCTCACCTCACGCCCGCCGTAGCATCCGCTGGACCTTCACCCGGTGATAGCCGTGGGAGTGGACCTGCTGGCGGAGCTGCTTGATGTCGTTGACGCCGAAAGCGACGGCTGCCTTCAGCGGGCTGGCGAAGGTCGCATAGAAAGTCCAGCGCGAGCCGGCGGGAAGCGTTGGGTTTTGCCGCCGGTCGGTAATGACGACGTCGCGCGGATCGCTGCTGTTGCGGAAGGCGTGGAAGGTGAACCAGTCGGGCCGGCGGTAGCGCGCCGCCTTGCTGAAGGGCACGGACTGGACCTTCACGTCGGTCTGGTCGAGCACCCAGTCGCGCTGTTCCAGGATCTGCCGCACCATGTGGCCGACCATCTGCTTGACGCGGTCGGCAAGGACGTCCTCGCGGAATTCGGCGAGGAGCTGCTCTTCGATGCCTTCGACGGCGGGCTTGCCCAGCTCCGACGCGGTTTCGAGGCGGGCGATGTTGTCGTCGCGCGTGAGGAACGTCCAGATGCGCTGGCCCAATTCGGAGTCGTAGAGCGAGGCAAATTTTTCGGGGCGGTAGGTCAACATGAGCGTCCCTCCTTTACCGGGCAAATATGGCCGGTTATAAACTCATGTCAATGGCGGGCGACGAGCGTCCGCTGATTCCTCCGGGGAGGCTGGGTTGGACTTCGAAGATCTCGTGACGGCCCTGGCGCCACCGCCGAACCGGGTCGGAAAATCGGACGGTCCCGACGAACATCATCTCTACGAAGGTGCGGTCATGCTCGCCTACGCGGTGCATTTGCTCCGCACGCAAGGCGCGCGGGACGTCCGCATCCATCCCGATGGCGAACACGGAAAGCAGTTCGACTTCGCGGCCTGGCTCGGGCGGCGTGGGTTCGCGAAGACCTCCAGCCTCGGCAGCACCGCCTATGGCGGGGGTTATCGAAACCCCGCTGGTCAGACGATCACCGTCCATCCCAAGTCGGGGCTCGGCGACGTCGTCGCCCATGTCGGCGATCATGTCATTTCGGCCGAGTGCAAGGGCGGCATCATCAACACGCGACATCCCGGCCAGGTCTCGCGGCTTTATCGTGGCCTGTGCGAGACGGTTGGGCTGCTGATGGCGACGCCGTCGCAGGGCCGTCAGATCGCCGTGGTGCCGCTGACCGATAGCACCTTGCGCTTGGCCGAGCGGCTCGCGCCCCGCTGCGCATTGGCCGGCATCGAGATCGCCCTTGTTGGCGGCCGCGGCGAGGTCATGGACGTGAAGCCGGCGGCGAGGGTCGAACTGGCGGCCGAAAGGATCGCCTGATGAACGAGGCGGCGACCGGTCCCAGCAGTGCGATGATCTCCGCGATATCGGACCTGTGGCGGCTGCGCCCACCGGGGCCCGACAACATCCTAGCTCATCCGGCCTTCGAACGGCTGCGCGAAGCGTGTCGTGACGGTTATTCGAACGCCGGCAAGAAGGGGCCGGCCTTCGCGCTTTCAACCGCTTTGCGGGCTCTCGGCCTTCCCTGTTGCTTGCAAAAGGAGACTGGCCATCTGGCCTTGTCGATAGAAGAGGCGGCAAAGGGCCTTGATGCGGCACTGCGTGCGACACGCGCCAAACGCATCCATCTCGTACCGCTCGATCTGGCCGCCGATCTGCCATCGATCGCATTCGGCCCGGCGAAGCTAGGCCGGCTGACCGCAGACGAGTTGCGGATCCTTGTCGATGGGACGAGGCTGAAGCGGCTTTATCCGCGCCAGGATTTCGACGCCGAGCGCTTTTCCGAATTCCACTGGCTGGTTGTCGAGGAAGCGGTGGCGCTCGACCAGGAGCCCGAGGCGCGTGCCGTCCCGGTGCTGTTCATGGACCTGAGTCAGGACCTGGGGCAGATCGAACCGCATAAAGGGCGGTTTCCCGGCGCGGTCGAGGAGGCGCTTTTCTTCTTGCTGCTGGCGCCGTGGGAAAGCTGGTCGACGATGGCGGAGGTCGATTGGCGCGGCTTCCGCGTTCCTTGGGTCTATACTGTCGATGGCGACATCTTCGCCCGCCTCAACACGCCGCCATCCCCCGACACGCTGAGCTGGGAGGATCGTATCTACGACGACGGCTATGGTGGGACATATGAGGAGGAGCGGCCGGTCGAGCTACGCCTCGAAGACGCCGCCGCAACTGAGTTGCCGGTCTGGGACCAGAGCCGCTGGGCGATTGTCGAACAAGCGAAGCAATCGGTTCTGTTCGAAACGCCAATCGTTCACTTCCTGGTCCGCGCGTTCCTGGCGGAGGGCGTTGACGAGTTTCTGGCGCATGTCACGACGATCGAAGCGGCGCTGGGCCTACGCGCCGACTATCAGAAGCACTTCCGGGTGGCACCCGATCGCCACAAGGGAATGAGTCCTACGAAAAAGATGCGAGGCCGTGTCGCCGGACTGCTGGGCGGCCGTCGCTACGCCGATCAGTATGAGCAGCTCTTCGACCTGCGCAGCGCCTTCCTGCACGGCCGCGCGATGGCAGCCATTTCGACCAAGGAACGGGTGATGGCTCGATCGCTGGCTCGAGAGGTGGTGGAAGCGCTGATCCTCGCCACCCAGGCCGGCCCTATCTCTTCGCGCGAGGACTTTCTCGACGGCCTTCTCGATAAGGGCGCGCCGCTCCTCTAGCCGACAAGCTACGCCAAGGTTGAAAACTGTCAGAAAACTGCGTATATTTCTGACAGGAGAACCGTCATGCAGCGTCTGACCGAACAGATTCTTGAGCACGCGAGGCGGCTGCCGGAAGGTACGCCGGTCGCGGCTAAGAGCTTGCTCCACCTTGGCAATCGCGCCGCGGTGGACCAGGCCTTGTCGCGTCTGGCCGAGCGGGGCCAACTGCTTCGGGCCGGGCGAGGTGTTTATCTGCTGCCGGTCACGAGCCGGTTCGGCACCCGGGCGCCATCGGTGGAGCAGGCGGTTGAGGCGCTTGCAGCCCAGCGCGGCGAGGTCATCGTCTCAAGCGGTGCGGCGGCCGCCAACAGCCTCGGCCTTACGACGCAGGTGCCGGTCCGGTCGGTCTATCTGACCTCGGGACGCACCCGGAAGATGAGCCTAGGCAAGCAGACCGTCGAGCTTCGTCACGCTCCGCGCTGGCAACTTGCCATGGCGCATCGGCCGGCGGGACAGGCGGTGCGGGCGCTTGCTTGGCTCGGACCGGAGAGGGCTGAGTCGGCGCTCCAGACCCTGAAGCGCAAGCTTCCGCCTGCCGCTTTCAGCGAGCTGGTGGCGGCGGCGCCTCAGCTTCCGACCTGGCTCGCGCGCAGCGTGGGTAAGGTCGCGCATGGCTGACCCCTTCCTCCTCCTTCCGGCCGAGGATCGCCTTGAAGCATTGAGCGTTGCCGCCGACCGCTCGGGCCGACCCGCGCACCTGCTGGAGAAGGATGCGTGGGTGGTGTGGGCGCTGGCCACGCTCTACGGCTCGCTGCTCGGCGAACATCTGGTATTCAAGGGCGGCACTTCGCTGTCGAAGGCCTATGGCGTCATCCGGCGGTTCTCCGAGGATGTCGATCTGACCTATGACATTCGCGCGCTCGCCCCCGACCTGGTGGGAGACAATGGCGAGGCGCTGCCGAAGACGCGGAGCGAGGAAAAGCGCTGGACCAGCGCAGTGCGCGAGCGCTTGCCGCAATGGGTAGCGGAGGCCGTTCAGCCGGTCATCGCCGAAGCACTGGCGGGCGAGTCCCTGTCGGCCGTGATCCGTGTCGATGGTGAGAAGCTCTTCATGGACTATGAGGCGACGACGGCAGGCTCGGGGTATGTCTCGCCGAGCGTCATGCTCGAATTCGGTGCCCGCTCGACGGGTGAACCTGCGAGCCCGCGCGATGTCACCTGCGACGCGGCCGGGCTGGTGGATGGAGTGGTCTTTCCAACGGCTCGGCCGAGGGTCATGCATGCCGAGCGGACGTTCTGGGAGAAGGCGACCGCAATCCACGTCTTTTGCCTTCAGGAGCGGCTGCGCGGTGATCGTTTCGCGCGTCACTGGCATGACGTGGTGCGTCTCGATGAAGCCGGCTTCGCGGCGGCGGCCTTCGCTGATCGCGGGCTGGCCAACGCCGTGGCACGTCACAAGGCGATGTTCTTCGCCGAGAAGGCCGCCGACCGATCTCAGATCGACTACGCCTCAGCCGTGAACGGCGGTTTGCAACTCGTGCCGGCCGGCGACGGCGCGAAGGCTCTCGCAGAAGATTACGCGCGGATGGTCGACGATGGGCTCCTTCTCGATGAAGCCGAGCCTTTCGAGACGCTCATGGAGCGCTGCGCAGACATCACCGCGCGAGCCAACAGCGCGGTAGGATAAGAAAAAACGAGCTGGGAGGCGACGGTGTACATTTCCGAAATCTATGCGAGCGGCTTCCGGTGCTTCAATCCGACCGCTCCGTTGCAGCTTAAGCTCTCGCCTGGTCTCAATATTCTCGTGGGACCGAATGACGCCGGAAAGAGTGCCATTATCGACGCTGCTCGCTACGTATTGTGGACGCGTGGCGACGACTATATCCGCCCGGACGAGCACGATTTCCATGTCGACGCCGATGGTGCACGGGGTTGCGACTTCATCGTTCGCTGCACCTTCGACGATCTCAGCGCGGATGAAGAGGCTCGGTTCCTCGAATGGTGCACCAACGAAAAGGGGAAGCTCCGTCTCCACGTGTGTATGCGGGGCGCTCGGCGCGTTTCTCCTGGCGGTGGCAGCATCATCTCCAGCCAGCACCGCGCTGGCGCCGAGGGCGATGGCCTGCCGCTCGACGGGGAACTGCGCGAGTATCTGAAGGCAACCTATCTCAAACCTCTGCGAGACGCCGAGCGCGAGATGCGAGCAGGGCGCCGGTCGCGCCTGTCGCGAATCCTCGGCGCGATGCCCACGATGGGGCCGCAAAGCAAACCCGCCGCGCAGGGCGGCGATGCAACGCTCCATGACACGCTCACGGCGGCTGATGTGGCCGTCCGAAACAACGCCGCGGTTGGCGGCGTCGCCAGCAGCGTCAACACGGATTTCCTCGACAAGCTTTCATTCGTGGACGATCGCCTCGTCGCGACGCTGGACCTCGGCGCTGGCGGTTCGTTCGATCAGATTCTTGAGCGGTTCGAACTCTACTTGAATGCCAAGGCGGGCACCGAGCGCATCCAGCGCGGCCTGGGCTACAACAACCTGCTATTCATGGCGGCCGAGCTGTTGTTGCTCCAGTCCCATCCCGATCAGGTGCCATTTCTGCTGATCGAGGAGCCCGAGGCGCATCTACATCCGCAACACCAGACGCTCTTCATGGAAGTGCTCGCGGCCCGTGCTGCCAAGCCGGACCCCGACAAGGGCGAGACCCATCAGCAGGTCCAGGTGCTACTCACCACCCATAGTCCTCAGCTCGCGGCCGGCGCCGAGCTTGAGACCATGACGATGATCGTCGGCCACCGCGCCTTTCCGCTGGGCGCGACCCATACCCGGCTCGAAGTGGACGATTATGAGTTCCTTCGTCGGTTCCTCGACGCGACGAAGGCCAACCTGTTCTTCGCCCGCGCGCTGATTGTCGTCGAGGGCGACGGTGAGCACCTGTTGCTGCCGGCAATCGCTGAGAAGCTCGACCGTCCGCTCAGCCGTCACGGCGTGTCGATCGTCAATGTCGGCCACCGTGGTCTGTTTCGCTACAGCCGGATTCTGCAGCGTAAGGCGAAGAACGCTATCCCGGTGCCCGTGGCGCTGATCCCCGACAGGGACATCCCGCCGCCCGAAGCGAAAGACCTTGTCGGCGACCGCAAGACCGAGAACGAGTTGACCCAGGACGGCATCGCAGCGCGGCTGAAGACGCTGCGGCGCGATGTCGGAGACCCGGTCGACGCTTTCATCGCTGATAGCTGGACTCTTGAGTTCGATCTCGCGCTCCGGCCCGAGCTTGCCGAGAGCGTTCACCAGGCAGTCCAACTCGCAAAGACCAGCAGTCGCAAGCCCGAGCGGCTTGCGAAGATTGTGGAGAAG
>MDSV01237988.1_pt1 | contig 14821 bp, 12 predicted proteins | sample 810851 | NCBI WGS metagenome assembly MDSV01 (sample SAMN05326640, study PRJNA326480) | marine metagenome | isolation source: seawater | place: Atlantic Ocean: North East | collected 2012 | reverse complement strand
GCACTTACTATTCTATCATATGGATTTCTTATAAAACAAAACTTATAATATTTTTCCCATTTATCATCATTCATATTCATTTTTTTATTAATATATTTTGATGTCTTGAAATAATTAATAATTCCATGAACTCTATTTTCAAAATTTATATATTTCTTCTTTTTTTTATCAAAACAAAACTTTTGATGATCTGGTCTTCTTATGTAAAATGTTTCAAATCCATAGTATTTCTTTAAATTCATTGCTATAGTTGTACCACCTGTTTTATGAATATGTATAAATATTGCTTTTAAATCATGATTTATACTACACATTTAAATAATGAAAAAATAAAAATAATTTATTTCTTACTCGATTAAATTTAAATTAGATTTTATTATAAAAGTTATGAATAATACTATTAACTTATTAGATGAAAATAGTAATACTATACAACAACCAAATAATATTAATATAATTTTAAAAAATCATCAACTAGCTTCTATACATAAAGCAACTGATATTGAAAATTTTAAAATTTTAAATTATGGTATTATGAATGATAAACCTGGTTCCGGAAAAACTTATACAATACTTGGTCTTATATATTATACAAATTCATTCAATAATTTAATCGTTGTACCTCAAAATCTTATTAATCAATGGACAAATTCAATCATAAATTTTAGTGATGGATTATTAAACTTTAAAAAAATTCTTAATTATTCTGATATTATAGAATTTTATGATGAAAATAATAGATTTTTTAACACTTATCATATATATTTAACATCATCATTATTTTATCATTCAATATGTACAACATTTAATTCATATTATCTAAAAATGAATAGAATTTTCTTTGACGAAATTGATAGTATCTCAAACATTCTTGTAAATAAAATGAATGCTGATTTTATATGGTTTGTTAGTGCTTCATTTGATTTTAAAAAAACTGGGGTATATAATATTGATTCATCGTTAATCGAAACTATAACCATTAAATGTAGCGATGATTTTATAAAAAAATCATTTGATATCGAAGAATATAGTGAATTTAAAATTATATGTAAAAATTTTTATTTAGACAATATTTTTAAAAATATTATAGCAGATGATGAAATTACTTTATTAAACGCTTTGGACTATAGTAATCTAAAAAGAAAATTCCATAACAAAATAGCTAATAATGAACTTGAAGCAATAACGTATCTTATTAAAGACAAAAAAGAAATAATTGAAATTGAAGAATTAAGAATTAATGATCTTGAAGAATCTATAAAAAAAACAGAAAATGAAACAAAAAAAAATGACTTATTAAAAATACTTGATAAATCAAAAAGTAATTTAAATGAAAATAAAAATAAATTAGAGCTAATTTTAGAAAGATTAAAAGAAAATAATTGTTGTCCATTATGTTATGAAGAATTAAAAAATAAAAAAAAAGTTATAAGTCCTTGTTGTCAAAATAATATATGTTTTAATTGTGCTGAAAATTGGTTTGTGAATCTTGAAAAAACTAATTGTTTATATTGTAACACAGAAAATGTTAAACTTGAACATTACGTGTTAGTTAAAAATGAAGAAGAAAATTTAGATAAATGTCTTGTATGTGACACATTTATTGAAAATGAAGATGATAAATATTATTCTAATTGTTGTGAAAAAATTGGATGTCATAAATGTGTTAAAGAATGGTTTTTAAAATTACTAAAAAAAGAATGTTTATTTTGCCATAATAATGAAATATTATATGATGATTTTAAAAATAAAAAACAACATAATGAAATGACAAATAATATTAGAAATGGTATTAAATATATAAATAAATCAAAACTTCAATTTGTTGAAAATTTTATAATGACAAAAACACATAAAAATTCGAAAATAATTTTCTGCTCACAGTTCCCAAAAATATTTGATGATTTAGTAAAATTATTAAAAAAATATAATATAAAATTTATTGAATTAGATAATGGTAATATAAACGATATAGAAAATAATATAAATGAATATAATTACGGTAATATACATGTATTATTGTTAAATTCAAATTTATTTGGATGTGGTTTAAATCTTGAAATTACAACTGATATATTATTTTTACATAAAACACAACATGAACTTCAAACACAAATTATTGGAAGAGCTCAAAGACCAGGTAGAAAAAATAAACTTAGTGTATGGTTTTTAATGCATGAAAATGAACATTATTACAAAGAAAAAATAATTAATGAAGTACATGAAAAATGTCATACACTAGAAGAAAATAATATAAATATTATACAATATATTAATGATGATAAAGTAAGTTATTTGTAGAAAAAAATAAACACGTTACCAATTTTTAAATTATAAAAAAAATCGATACTTTCTATAAAAAAATAGTATAAATTTTACAAAGAAGTTAATCATGTTTGGTTTCATCAGATCAATTTTTTACGATATTGAATCACTTATTACATTTTATATTAATCAAATAAACATAGGTGAAGGAAAAATACAAAACAAGAATTCCTCTAAATGGATTAATGATAAATCTAAAATAGTAAATGATCTTATGTCATGGTATATGATAGATTATTCTAGAAGCTATAAAAAGTTTTTTAATTCTGTAACTAAATTTCTTAATGAATCAGAAAAACTAGATACTTGTGTAGTATATTTTTTAGTAAATATTTTTACTGAAAATCCGTATTTAATATCATACAATCATGGTGATCCTAATAAAGAATGGAATTTTATCAGAAGACTTACAATGTTGTATTTTAGTGTAAATAAAAAATCAAAACTTAAGGAAATAGATCTCCACAATAAACAAGAAATTAGTGAAAAACATCCCGATTTATTAGAAATCACTATTTTAGAAAATAAAAAACATATTATATTTGTATTACTTCAAAAGATAATACAGATTCAATATAGATTTGAACTTCTAACTAATAATGTTTCATCACTTTTCTCTTCTATTGGATCATATGGTGATTTAACAACTCCTATGGATGGTGAATATAGTTTTTACATTTGTCTAACAAGGAAAGATAATAGCCCATTTTATTTATGGTTCCATAGATTTGTTCCAAAATTTGATTATTCTAAAGCTAAAGCAACCAATATCATATATGACTGTAAATTAGTCTCTATAACTGAAGATATTCCTCCTGATTTATTGAAAAGAATTACTAAAAATGATCTTTCTAGAATGCAAGTTTTAGTTCAAAATATTCAAAATTCAAAAATTATTGATGATCTAGAACAAAAAAATCAATATCAGAGAACTACATCTAGTCAATCTAATGAATCTTTTTTTCATAGTGCAGCATCAGGTAATGATTCAGGTGACGAAACAGGTGACGAATCTAGTGATGATGGTGAATCAATAAATGATTCTTCTAATAGATTAAGTCAAGCTACAACTATAGATAACCAGAATCATAACCGAGATTTAGTTCATACTTTATTAACTTCAAGAACTGAATATACATCTTTAGATACTAATATTAATGAAAATGTTAAACTAAGAGGTGGTGATGATATGTAAATAAACTTTATTTCAAAATAATTAACATTTATAAATAAAAATACTCTATAATTTTTTTGAAAATAATAAATTTGTTTTATATAATCAAAAAAAATAATAACTAAATTAAATGAATGATATTAAAATCATTAATGTATATCACAAAGATTGGGATTCAAGAATTAATATTCAAAACAATAATTTATTAAAAGTTTCTAATAACGAAGAAACAAGTAATTTTTTTATTAATGAACATTTCTTAAAAATAACATGGAATAATAATTGTATTGATTATTTTTTATCATGTGATGAAATTAATTTTTATCAATATTGTGAAAAATATTATCATGTATTTTTTAAAAATTTCTCTCATTACTTTATTTTTGATAATCACAAGACAAAATTATTTTTAGCTAACCATATATTTAATATTTGTTATGATTTAAATAATATTGAATTATATTATTTTTTTAATATACATAATGATGAATTTATACTACATAATGAAGAAAATAATTCAAATAAAATTTATATTCATTTTTTAAATAAATATTATGAAAAATCATATTTTAATCAAAACTATAAAATATTACAAATAAATGATATAGAATTCAATAATATTATTATTTCAATACATGATAATAATTTTTACGCTGAATTAAATATTAAAGGGTATTATAAAATCTATGGTATTTATCTACAATTAAATTATCTTAATAAATGTTTTATATATGAACTAAAAAATAATATATATGAAAAGATTAATGTGGATCAAAACTATCAATATATTGAAGATTTTGATTTTAAAAAAATTATGAATAACTCTAAAACAATTTTATTTATAACAAATAATATCATTAATAATGATTTAATATATTATTTATCAACACATGGTTACAATATAATTTTTTTCGATAATATTAAAAATAAAAAGTATAACAATATTTATCATAATATAAAAATTATTTATTATAAAAATAATATTGATATTGATTTTATTAAAAATGAAATAGATAATCTACATAAAATTTTATACTATTTTTCAAACATTAATGACTTCGAAATCCAAAACAAAATAAATTTATATTCAACTAATTTGAAATTTAAAAACTTAATTAAATTGATTGATTTTAATATTAAATTTAATGACACAAATTTTAATAAATTTTTAGAAATTAATAATTTAGAATTATTGGAAAATATTGAATACATTAAAAATAGTAATATCCCAAAAATAATACATTTTGTATGGATAGGTGATAATCAATTTCCTGAACAATATTATTTATTTTTAAATAGTTGGATTAAAAAATATAATGATTTTATATTTTGTTTTTGGAATGATAATAACTTAATTAAATTATTTAATCAAAATATATATGATAAATCGATTACATATGCACAAAAATCAGATATAGCTAGATATGAAATATTATATCATTATGGTGGAATTTATGTGGATTCTGATTTTTTTTCAATAAAAAATATTGAAAAGTTGTTAGAAAATATAGATTTTTTTAGTGGATTTGAAAGTAAAGATTTTATAGCAATAGGTTTAATGGGATTTAATAAAAATAATGAATACTTAAAAAAAATAATATTAAATATTGAATTAAATTATTATATTTATAATTCAAAAAATATACCAAACCAAACCGGTCCAGTTTATTTTACAAATTTTTATAATCATTATGTAAAAGATTTTCAAAAATATAAATTTTTTGATCCAAATTATTTTTATAATTATAGTTTTCAAAATAAAGAAAATAAAGATCCTATTGTATTTAATAAAGATACTTTTTGTTATCATAATTGGGGTTACTCATGGGACTTAAATAAATATCATAATAAATATATTTTCTATTATTTAATAAAACAAATTATTAATAACGATTTAAAACCGATTGATAATAAAAATTTTGAAATGAATGATAATACTAACTTATTAGATTTATCAAACTATTACAAAGAAAAAATATTTTTTAAACATAGTGATGTATTAAAATCTAATAAAAAAAATATTATCCATATAATGGGATATTTTTTTACTGGTGGTATTGAAAAATTTATTATTGATATTAATGAATATGGTAATCATAATGAGTTTAATTATATTTTATTATTTTTAAATGATAAAAGACATAATATTGTTACCAAATTAAATAATTTTAAATGTTACCATTTTCAAGATAATTATGAACTTATTAATTTACTAAAAATATTAGATCCTGATTTAATATTAGATCATTATTCCCAATATATTGATTATAATATTTATCAAAATAATATATTTCAAAATATAACAATACATGTAATGCACTCGGCTATTAATTATAATAATGACATTTCTAAATTAAAAATACAAAAATGCTTACATTTGTACAAAGAAAATAATATGCATGATTCATGGAAACAAATTGAAATGAACTATTATAATTCATTAGGAATTAAATTAAATAACAAAAATGAATTAAAAAATATAATAAATCTTAAAAAAGATTTATTAAAAAAAAATAAATACATTATAATTGGAATTGTTGGACGAATTGTTGAAGAAAAAATACCTTTATCGTTTTTAAAAAAATTATGTGAATTATCAATCAAAAAAAAAAATATTAGAATTCAAATATATGGTAGTCAAAATAATATTTTAGATACCAATTATAATAATGAATTCGATGAATTAATTGAAGAATCTAATATAGAAATTTATGGACAATTTGATTACAATGAAATATATAAAATATATCAAAAAATTAATTATTTACTGATTCCTTCAAAATTTGAAACTGGTTCATATACATGTTTAGAAGCTCTTTCTTATGGAATACCTATCATAGCAAGAAACAACTATGGTTTAAAATATATTATTAAAAATAATATTACTGGACATTTATTGGAAAATGATGATGAAATTATAGAAAAAATTAAATACTTATATTTTGATAATTTAATAAATAATAATTCAATTATATATAATGAATCATTAAAATATAATATTGTTGATAAAATAAATAATATTGAAAATATAATAAAAAATAATATTAGTGAAAAAAATTTAATTATTATAACATCTGTATTAAATATCTCAAAAAATAAATTAAGTTATATTGATACAAGAAGTGTTTTTAATATTGAAGATAGATTTAAACAAACAAAATTAACCATTGATTCTATTAAAAAATATATTCCTAATTATTTTATTATATTTAGTGAATGCTCAAATTTAGATGATTATCCAAATATTGAAAAATATATTAAAGATAATGTAAATATATTTTTAAATTTTAATGATGATCAACATGTGAAAAAACAAGTTGATAGTATTTATAAAGGGTCAGGAGAAAATAAAATAATGTTAAAAACAATTGAATATATCAAAAATAACAATTTAGTATTCGATAATATATTCAAAATATCTGGACGATATTATTTAAACGAAAAATTTAATTTTCAAAATTATAATAATAACTTTAATCAATTCACTTTATGGGATTATAATTTTAAATCATATTGTACTTTATTCTATAAAATCAAATATAAATATCTAAATTTAATACAAAATATATTCTTACACATCAAAAATGATTTAGAAAAAGGTAATGCTTTAGAAATATTATTCAATCAATATTTTAATAGTTTTATGAAATTTCATAATATTGATATATTAGATATACATAATGTATCTGGTAATTTGTCCACTGAAGGATATTTTTTTACTATTTAAATTATGGATATTATAACATTTATTATACCTTCTATTGGAAGAAATACTTTATTTGATTCAATTAATTCATTAATGAATCAAACATCAGATAACTGGAAAGCGATTATTATTTTTGATGGATGTAAAAATATATTAAATAAAGATGATATTAATAATAAATTTATAATTCATGAAATTGATAAAACAAATTGTGTTATAAATCAAGCAAGTGATGTTAGAAATTTTGGATTACAATTTGTTACTTCTAAATGGGTTGGGTTTCTTGATGATGATGATACAATATCAACTGATTATGTAGAATATTTTTTTAAACAAAAAAATATTTTTAACTTTGATTTATTTATTTATAGAATGATTAATAAAGATTTAAAAATATTTCCTTCTTTATTATCAAAAGATTTAATACCATGTGATGTTGGTATTAGTTTTATTGTAAAAAAAGAAATTTTTGAAAAAATAAAATTTGAAAATAGTCACTGTGAAGATTATGATTTTTTAAATTTAGTTAAAAAAAATAAATATTTAATTTTAATTAGTAATACTACTAAATATTTTGTTAAATCAAATCTAATTGACTATAAAAATCAACAACTTGAATTTAATGAAGAATATAAAGTTTTTATTAATGGAATAAATCCTTTTTGTTTATTAAATTTTTATTTAAATTTATAAATTACATTAAATTATTTTATTATTTGTGTTTTTATTTTTTAAAAATTATAAAACATCGACTATTTTAAGAAATCTTTATAATTAGATGGTTTAGGACATGGTGGATCTTTATACATTAAATTACCATATATTTGTGTTCGTTGATATTTTAAATGATTATATTTTAATCTTATAGCATGTAATGTTGGAGGATTACTATCAGGTTTAAAAATTAACATAGAATTATTTTCACTCATTTTTTTTATAGTATTACACCATTCCCAAGGCACCCAACAACGATTTACACCTTTATATTTCTCCCAATATTTTTGAATATATTTGTATTTGTCTTTGAATTCTAATAAATGTGTATTACAATCTAAATTTTCTATTTCTTTATTATTATTTATATTCAATAAATAAGTTAAACACTTTTGACGTATATCAGGATGGGGTGATATTTCATACCCTGTTAAATTTTTTTGAATAGCAGTTATTATAGTAGTTTTGTTATTAATATTAAATTTTTTTTTTAATGTTCTATGAAATTCATTACTATTCATAAATTCAATTAACTTTTTTATTATATTATTTTTATATTTATGTAATCTAAATGTTATTCCAATATTTTCTACAGGATCACCAGATGAATATTTTTTATCACATTTTATATATTTTTTATAATCATTCCAATTAGTGGTACATCCTGGAAACCCTTGTATTTTCCAATCATTTTGTATCAATTTATTGTATAATTCATCATTTGATGATTTTTCTTCAAAATGTATCTGTTTTTCAATCATTATTAATTGTAAATGTATTTTTGATAAAAAATTTTTAATATCTAAATGAGGAAAAGGATGATTTATTATTTTCGCAGTTTTAATTTTCTCTAATATATAATTAAAGTCCAATATATCTTTTGAATAAGTACTTGTCATATTATTATATAATATTATATTCTTTTTAATAAATTTAATTTGAGGTGTTGTATAATAATGATTTACTGAAAAATTAGTATAGTAATCTATAGCATCATAGATATTTTTAGAAGAACCATGTGTCTTTTGCTTGTATTCTAACACCCTAATTATTTTACGAAAATTATTATCTGAATTTTTTATTTTTAAAAATTTAAATAATTTATGAAAATCAAAATTTATTATTTCTTCATAACTAATTAATAAACAATTATCTTTATTTTTAATTTTATTATAAATTGTTAAGTATTTATTATATAAGTTTATTAATGTAATTTGTATATTAATATTGGTTTTATCTTCATATAAAAATTTTTTTTTTAAATATGCTTTACTCATAAAAATATCTTCCTCAAATTTTTTAATATCTAAATAATTAGCCTTTTTATTAGAAATAAACCAAAAAAATGGATTCCTAATTAACATTATAATTTTGTAATTAGGATTTTTTTGTAATTTTAATATCTCTTGTTCATTAATAGTATGTTTCCATAAATATGTACTACCTTTTGATGCTGATATAACATTAATATTAAATCCCAAACTATGAATAATCTCAGATAAACAATTTGAACCACTATTATGAGGAGAAAGAATTTGGTATTTCATAAATTAATATATAAATATATTTTTATAAAATTCAATTAAATTTTATTTATTTTTTAAAATATACATTATATTTATGAATATTATTAAAAATACAAAGATACCTTTTTATTTTTTACATTTATTATTTATTTTTTCAACTGTTTTTTTACCTTTATTTAATATTAATTTTTTATTTTTACAATCTATCACTATTATTACATGGAATTTTAATAATAACCAATGTTTATTAACACAAATTGAAAATTATTTATATAATGAAACATTAATTCAATATTATTATACAAGCATTTTAAAAAAAAAAATTTATATAAATAATATATTTTTAGTACCATATACTCATAGATCTATAATTTATACTCTATTTTACATTAATTTATATAGATTAATTCTAAAAAATAATAATTAAATTTAAAAATTTATATGATTTATTAATAATGAAGTATCATAAATTACCATTTTTTTTTCTAATAATTATTTGTTTCTTTTATTTATATAAAAGTAGAACTTTAATTATTGAATCATTTTCATCATTAATATATCAAGGACCTAATATAATACAAACTTGGAAAGATCATAATATACCAAATAAATATATTAATTTAATTAATAATATAAAAAAATTAAATCCGTATTCCAACTACATGTTTTTTACAGATAATGATATTGATATTTTTATAAGTAATAAATTCCCTGAATATTATAATATTTATAATAATTTTCCATATAAAATTCAAAAGATTGATTTTTTCAGATATCTAGCAATATATTATTATGGTGGAATATATTTAGACTTAGATATTAATTTATTTAAACCTTTAAAAGGTATTGACTATGAAGGTAAATGTATTTTTCCATTAGAATTTTCTAAAAGTAGTGATAAAATTCTTCATAAACAAGGATTTTATGGTTTAATAGGAAATTATGCATTTTATGCTCCAAAAAAACATCCTTTTATAAAAAAAATAATAACTAATATAATAAACAAAAGAATTAATATTCTAAAACCTAATAACAATGATAATAGAAAATATGTATATTATACAACTGGACCTGTTATAGTAACACAATCATATATTGATTATTATTTTAAAAAAGATATAAAAATAATTGAACCTTATCCCTTTAAAAAATCTTATTTTGGTAATTATGGAAAACATGTAAAATTTGGTACCTGGAAATAATTATTTTGTGATAGAACCATTAATATTACCATTTAAACCTTTATCTAATCTTTCTTTTATTAAATTATATATATTTTTAATATTTCCTGCTCGTAAATATATATACAAAATATTGATTATAAATAAAATTCCAAATGCTATGATATCAATTAATTGAATTTTATCTTTTCTTAATAAATATAATGGTATTATTTTTGTAAATAATAAAAATATTAAATATGGATATATTCTTTTTATATTATTAAATCTATTTTTATATATTAATATTACAATAACTGGAACGTTAAACATTAATCCAATTATTAAACTAAATTTTGGATTTGGAAATTTTATAATATTTAAATAAAATAATAAAAACCATACAAAAATCCAATTAGATAATATATAATCTAATCTGTCTTTCATAATATTTAAAATTATTTAAAAAATAATTTTAAAGTTATTTTAATATATATAATATAATGCATATATTTAATGTAATTTTCAATTTAATGTGTCTTTCTAAAAACTCAGTAAATAATAAAAATAGATATAATAGTTTCTTAAAACATAATAATTTTCTGATAAAAGATAGTAATACTACAAGTTCTGGTAATGATGAAAGACCAAATATTAAAGACAATGAAGATTTAAATAGTATATATATAAATTTTCATAAAAAAAATATTCTTGAAACATTAGAAAATAATAATATAGGCATATTTCATAAATTAGAGTTAATTAATAAATATGATATTTTAAATGAAACTATATCTGTAAATATATTAAAAGGTGGATTATTAGATGATTTTAATTTTGAAATATTTTAATTATAAAAACCTTTCAAATCTATATTTTCTTCCAAAAAACTTTTTTCTTTCATATTTTGACATTTTTTTTATAATTATACAATTCATCCCAAAATTAATTGAAGATATATTATCTAAAACATAATTTGATATTTTTTTATATTTGTAATATTTTTTAATTTCCTCTTCTTTTAGAAATTCTCTATTTACTATTGGTAATATATATCTAAATATATTAACAATATTATTTGTAGCATTTGGTCCTGCCTTTATATTATACCCATATAATGTATGTTTTTTCCAATATGATGTTTCAATATCCTCAATTATATAAACTCCACCATCATTTAAACAATTCTCAAATAAGTAATTAAATGATATTAATTGATGTTCTGGAACATGACTTCCATCATCTAAAATAACATCACACTTTTTTGTAAGCTTAACTAACTTTTTTAAATCATTAATATTACTTTGATCTCCTTTCATTACTTTTATTCTATTTTCAGTATGTTCATTATCTATTTCTAATCCATATATTTTAGCATATTTAAAATAATCTTTCCATAATCCCATGCTTGCCCCAGAATCCATACCAATCTCTAAAAAATTAAATCTTTTATCTCTATATTTATTTAAAAAATCCTCATAATATCTTTCATAAGCATGATGATGCACTTTATTAGTGTAATGTTTTTTACCTAATGAATACATTCTATTAAATATAACAAATATAATTATTAAAAAATAATATGATATAATATTAATAATGGAAAAAATAAATCAAATTCCTAATTTTAATGAATTATTAAATCAATATTTAAGCAAATACAAAAATAATAATAATCATATTCTTGATATAAATGATTATTATAATCATTTTAAAAAATTTATTAATAATAAATCAATTAAATATATTAATTATGAATCAATTAAATATAATTATGATACCTTAGATAAATTTAATAATGAAATTATTATTAAATTATTTGAATATAAAACTGACAAAAAAGAATTTGATATAATTTATTTAGATACAAATTACAAAATTAGTAATATTATTTTAATTTGTGAAGAATTATTTAAATTATTGAAATCAAATGGTATATTTATTTACAATAATTATGGAATAGATAATCATGAAATTAAAATTAATTTAGATACTTTTATAGAACTCAAAAAGAATGAAATAGATATTTTATGTATTGATTCTTTAATTATTTTTAAAAAAAGTAAAAATAAAATTAAATTAAATAAAACTGATCAAAAAATTGATAAATATATTAAAAATGTTTCACAATTTTTTCCAAAATTAATATTACATTCTGATCATAAAATTAAATTAATTTTTGACTTAAAATTTGATCAAATTAAAAATAAAATATTATATGATAAAAGTTTAATTAGTAAATTAAATACTTTAAAAAAAAAATATATTAACTTTACTTCTCAAAATGAACTATTTAGTATAAGAATGAAAGCTATTGATAATTTTGTTTTTACACGACATAGACCATATTTAAATAAAAAGTTTTCTAAATTTTTTACTGATTTTTTAAAAGATTCATTTGATCCTATTAGATATAATAATTTTTATAATTTTTTAAACTTAGCAACAGAATATAGTGACAAGAAAAAGGATTTTGAAAAATATGGTATTTTAAAATATATTCAATTTCCTAATAAAAAAAATATTATTTATTTACACACAGTACATAATCATACATATAAATATAAGAAAATGATTCATCCATATATTTTATTTGGTGTTTTTAAAAAATACATAAATAATAATAAAATTGATGAATTTACAAAATTAATTAAAAAGAAACCAAATTCAATATTAAAAGAAACTAATTTACCATATTTTGAAAAATTTATAAAAAATGGTAAAGAATTAAATAGTTTTGAACAAATATCTCATATGTTACCTTATGAATATGAAAATAAAAATAATGATGTAAATTTATCTAAACCATCTAGAAGAATATCATTTGAAATTAAAAATAATGATGATATTAAAAATATTAAATTAAAATTAAATAAATATAATATTAAATCAATTGACATTATTAAAATTGATTCTTTTTATCAAAAATCATATCAAATTCAAAAATTTCCAAGATCAAAATATTATATTCATTTATTATTAAATAATATTGTATTTCTATTAAATTTTCAGAGTAAAAATGGTTCTTCTTATTTAGCTACTTTTGGATTATATGAAGATTTATACATTGATTTAATACAAATATTAAAAAAATATTATAAAACTGTTAGTTTAAAATTTATGAATTGGTCTTGGAGTGAACAGCCTTCAACGCCTAATTATTTTATTATTTGTGAAGGATTTTTAGGTATTAATAAAATTGAACTTACTAAATTTAATGAGTTAGTAGATACATTATATGAAAATGATTCAGATTTAGGTAGATATAAACAAAAAATTAGTAATATTTTAGATAAAAAGTCATATAAAAATAATGAAAAACAGATGATTAAAAAAACAATAACTAAATTTAACAATTCAATTCTAAATTATATTGTTTTTAAATATAAATATTATTTTGAATTATATGATTACTTTTTTAATAAAGAAAGTAAAAATAAAATTTTAATGAAAAAAAAATTATTATCTCGTCAAATAGATGATACTATTATTTTCTTAAATCATATGAATTTACATGAATATAGATTATTTTTTTAGTAAGTATATTTTTCATTTATAATTGTTTTTAAATAATGGATTTCGAAATAAATCTTAAATTATTTTTAAAATTTTTTTGTAAATTACATTGTAATTTAAATAGGAAAAGGAGTTGGTACAGCACAATTCATTATACCACAAGCACCTTGACATGTTAGAGCTTGAGCAGCACACATAGCAGCACAAGCAGGAGCACCAACTGCCATTAATCCACACTGAATACCACAACAGACACTTGCTAATGTAGGTCCAGCTTTAGTACTGTCAAGAATTAATAATACTATGAAAATAGTAAAGATAATTGTGTATGAAGAATTCATTTTGATTGTAAATACTTTCTTGTTAGTTTAGCACTTTAGTTTTTAACAACTATTATGAAGTTTCGATTTTTATAAAATAATTAATAATTTAATAAGATAAACTTGCTAATGATTAGATTCTTGATTTATAATTGTTTTTAAATAAAGAATTTCAAAATAAATTCCTAAATATTTTTGAATAGTAAGTGTAAATCACATAAGTAATAAACTAAGGTGTTGGAGCTAGACAGTGCACAGCACCACATGGTCCTTGACAAGTTGCAGCAATTGCAGCACAAGTACCCATACAAGGAGCAGCAACTGTATAAAAAAATCCATACATAATACCGCCTATTACTCCACACTGAATACCACAACAG
>MDSV01227601.1_pt1 | contig 14821 bp, 15 predicted proteins | sample 810851 | NCBI WGS metagenome assembly MDSV01 (sample SAMN05326640, study PRJNA326480) | marine metagenome | isolation source: seawater | place: Atlantic Ocean: North East | collected 2012 | reverse complement strand
TATATTTGCATAACATATCGCGGGGTGGAGCAGTTGGTAGCTCGTTGGGCTCATAACCCAAAGGTCGCAGGTTCGAGTCCTGCCCCCGCTACTTAGAAAAAAGGCCCCTTAATTGGGGTCTTTTTTTAATGTATATATTGCTAAATATAATCAGATTTGTTAATTAAAAAAGTCCTAATAAAAAATCAAAACAGTTATTTTTATTTATTCTAAATATAAATTAATAAAAATCAATGAATTACGCATAAATCTATGAAACTAATATTATATTTTTGTCGTAATTAAAAAACAGATATGGCAATAAACGATAGATTATATGAGATGTTAAAAACACAAGCACAATCAGAAAAAGCAAAAGCGCTACTAACATTAGAATTATTAAATACTAAGGCAGTGGGGGTCGGAGAACATTCAACCAAAGATTTCTATGAAAATGCTGAAGATGCTCTAATGATGCTTGTAGATGCTAATGACAAATTAAAAACAATAGAATCATTATATAAAAAATAAAATTATGGCAATAAATAACCTAAATACATGTATCAACTGCGAGAATCTACTAAATAATTTTATGTGTCAAAAACATGAACAAAAAGTAGAAATCACTAATTCCTGTGACAGTCATATTTACAAAGAATCATTAACAAGTGATTCTGCATGCTTTAATTGTTTTCATTTTGGAAAAACAAGTTGTTCAAAACCTAAAGAAGCTAGACCTAGTATGGTATGTTTTGATTGGAAATCAACATTTTAAAAATATTAATATTACTGTAATATAAACTTCTATTACTTTTTATCTTTCCAAAACAAAGAAAGTGGAACAATAAAAAGTAGAAAAAAGAATTTCTTAGTTATTACCCCTATAAAAGTAACAATTAATCCAAGAAAAACAAGGGTCCAATTATTCATATATAGACATTTAATAACGTATAACAAACCATCTCTTACCACATTTAGGGCAAGGAGTCAGGAAAGAGATATACTCATACCATTTGGTTCTTTTCCAACTATGTTTACAAGAAAAACACATCATGAGTTCAAAGTTAACAATTTTTCTACTAAATTGGGTACAGCATTTGTTGCTTTATCACAAATAAATTCAACACCATCATGCTTACAAGATTGCAAGTCTATAACAATAATTCTTTCTGCATTTGCTGCATAATTTAAAAGTGAAGCAGCAGGATATACATTAAGTGATGTACCAATAACTATAAAAATATCTGCTTTTAAAACCCTCTGCACAGCTATTTCCATATTAGGAACATCTTCTCCAAACCATACTACATTTGGGCGTAACTGACCTCCTTTTTCACATACATCACCAATATTTAAATCTGATCCATGAATCGGATAAATTCTATTATCAATTGTACTTCTTGATTCTCTTAACTTACCATGTAAATGCAAAACATCAAGACTACCGCTTCTCTCGTGTAAATCATCAATATTTTGCGTAATAATAGATAGTTCAAATTTATCTTGAAGTTTATTTAATGCAATATGAGCAATATTAGGGCTAGAGTTAAGTAGCTGCCTTCTTCTAATATTGTAAAAATCTAAAACAAGAGAGGGTCTTCTCTCAAAAGCCTTAGGTGTAGCAACATCCTCAATCTTATAATTATCCCATAAACCTCCAGAATCTCTAAAAGTACCTAAACCACTTTCAGCACTAATACCAGCACCTGTAAATACTACTATGTTTTTCATAAACACAAATATAGTATGTTTGCATTTATGTATAAACATTCAAAAAAAACTAAATATTTATTGTATGATAATGAGTGTTCTTTTTGTAGTAGTATAGTAGATAAATTATCATCTATAATTGATGACACAGATATATTATTCATGCATTTAAATTCAAATGAGGGAAAAAAAATAATCAAAAATTATAAATTAGAAAATATGAACACAGTAATATATATTGATCAACATAAACAAGTGTTTATAAAATCAAAAGCAATTTTAAAACTATGTAAACATATGAGATCGCCATACAACATGCTTTACATACTAAATATATTCCCAAATTTTATATTAAATATAGGATATGATTTTATTGCAAAACACAGGAGAAGTATCAAAATATAGTAATAAAATTCTAGTGAGTAGGTATCTTAATCCTTTCAATATGCAATGTATCAACATCAATAATCACCTCGCCTTGATATAAATCTGTATCACTTGATGTACAAGAGAGTAACATCAGGAAAAAAAATAAAAAAAATAAACTTTTCATGCCAACAAAATATTATAAATTTTATCTCCTATAATATATCCAAAAGCAAGCACCAATGGATATAAAATAAATAACCAAAAAAAATTGAGTAAACCAACCTCTTTAATTTCTGAAAAACCATTAATAAAAAACTGAGGTCCAAAATCATACCAAGTACTCAACCCTAACTTTGCAACAATTACATTAGCAAAAATTGCAATTAATAAAATGGCTATCCCAATAATATAAATTCTTAACATAACTTTAAAAAATAAATATCTATTTTCTAGTTTTCATGATTTCTTCATATGCTTGCTGAACAAGTAAAAACTTCTCCTCTGCAAGCTTAACAATATCCTTACCAACACCCTGTAACTTATCAGGGTGATATTTTATTACCATCTTTCTATGTGCCTTTTTAACCTCTTCATCAGAAGCGCTTTTATCTATTTCAAGAATTTTAAACCATTTTTCTAAACCTGCTGAAGATCCATGATCAATAAACATAGATTTTATAGACTCAAAGTCATAATTATTTACATTTAAATAGCCTGCAATCTTCTTAATTAAATCAATCTCGTTATGATGTATATCATTATCACTAGCTGAAACTCCAAAAAGAAAATGAATAATCTGCAATCTTGAAGAGTGATTTATAGAAGAAGTTAGTTGTTGACATACAGGTCTTAATTGAGAGGCTAAAGACTGTCTATTAAGCTTATTAAAAATTTGAAAATATTTATTTGCTTTCCGAGGCCCAAAAGTATCTATAAAAAACTTTTTTACATAATCTAATTCAGATTTAGCAATTCTACCATCAGATTTAATTACCAATGAAGATAGAATTAATAATGATAACTCATAAGCTTGAGCGCTATTATTCTTGCCATCAAAGAAACTTTTACCAATGTAATAACCAATTATTGCTCCTATTGGGCCAGCTAAAAACCATCCAGCTCCAATTCCTACCCATTTTCCTAAAGACATATCTATAACTAATTTTAAAAAACAAAGATAAGTAAGAATTAGTTATAAAAATATTGTTTAACTAAAATTCAAATATTATCTAATTAACACGACAAATCCTGAAAAAGATTCTGTATTACTATCATCAGTATACTTATAATCTACAACATAGGGATATACTCCTTGAGGAGCCTGTATACCATTATTCATTACTCCATCCCAACTTCCCATCTTAAAATAGTTATCGTTAATTATAAAATTACAGGCATCTCCTTCCAACATATCATTAGTTAGAATAACTTCACTAGACTCAAAAATTACATCACCACCCCATCTTTGATGTATCCTAATATTAAAATAATAAAAATCTCCTGCACCTTTAATATAAAATTGATCATTACAATCATCTCCATTTGGAGTAAAACTATTAGGAGCATATATTTTCATTTCTGGAACAACACATACCAAGCGAGTAATGGAATCCTTACATCCATTTATATTCTCTAAATATAGCTGAACCAAAAAACTACCTGTATCAGTATATAGGTGTATAGGATTTTCAGTAAATACATAAGGTGTATTTGCTCCATCACCAAAATCCCAATAACTATTTGCAGATAATTCATTAAAATCTACTAAACTATTATCATTAAATTGAAAAGTAGCATCTAATATCGAGACACATTCAGTATTACTTGGAAAAAAAGAAGCTATTAGCTCAGAAAAGCCCGGTATAGTTATCGTATCTATAATTGAACAATCAGTATTATTATCCGTTACCTCAACCTGATAATTCTTGTTTACAGGAGCAAAAAGACTATCACTATCTAATATAGGATTAGTATTCCATTTATAATTATAACTACCTAAAGGACTGGCAATCACATGTGCAAAACCTTCAGCTCCATAACATCTTTTTACTGAAGTGCTAAAAGTAAGATCAAATTCTGGGTAAACAAAGATCAATATACTATCGGAAGTAGGTGACGAACAGCCATCATCAACACTTACTATATAAGTTGTAGTACTTGTTGGCTCTACCATATGTTCAAAACTACTACTCAAACTATTATTCCAGCTAAAAGTATAGTTTGCACTTCCTCCATTTGCTTGAATTCCTATGGTTACAATATCACCTATGCATATAGTATCATATGTATAATAAGTACTTGTTACTAATTCTTCTGAAACAAACACTACCATATCAATAGTTTGCAAACATATACCTGATCCATATGAATATACAATATTATGATATCCCTCCCCTGCTAACGATGGATTAAAAAACAATCCATTCACACCATTGCCTGAAAGCACACCTCCAGCAGGACTTACTATTACCTGAATATTTGTATCATTATAACAATACACACTATCTAATACTGATAAACTTAGTATTGGGGCATCATATATATTAATAGCAAAAGTATCTATACAACCATTTGGAGCAACATATCCAATCTGATGAATGCCTATTCCAAGCTGAGAAGGAGAAAAAAGTCCCGTATTATTGTCTAATATTCCATTACCAACCCATACTCCTCCAGCAGGAGTCACATTTAAAATAAAATCAGCAGATGAAGAGCAAATTAAAGTATCCGAAAGGACCGACTCTGGATATACAGTAATAAATAGATCGTCTACACAGCTATTAGCTTCATATGAAATACTGTGAATACCTACTCCGGCAATAATTGGCAAGAATTCTCCGGGATACCCCGGGCTAATAATTCCATTACCTGTCCAATTACCGTTCCATGGAGTACGCGGAACCAATCCAATATCTAATTCTTTTACTCCTTCATTAATACAAAAAAATAAAGAGTCAATCTGAACATCAGTATCAACAACATTCACATCAATAGTATCAATACATCCATCAAAAGTATAGGTCACTAAATCTAAACCCAAAGCTAATGAAGGATTAAATAAACCTGTTGTACCATTCGTAATATGCGTCCCACTCCAAAATCCACCAGTTGGTATTCCAATTAAATTAAAAGGTGCTTGAGAAGGACAAACAAACATATCCAAACCTGCATCTATTGGCTTTACATACAAATTAATATAATCATTACAACCGTTGACAGAATATATAAGATTATGCATCCCAGAGTCTGCTACTGAAGAAAGAAATACTCCATCAATAGTCACTGGACCTGCTAGTATAGATAAATGATCTATTGCAACATCAGACTGCCAAAGATCTCCAGTTATGACTCTTAATCTAACTAATAATTCCGCAGAATTATAAATACCCAAATTAATACTAGCTTCAAACCACTGATTTCCTTGGTTTCCGCTCACCTGCCAGATATCATTAATCCAATTTATTCCATTATCTAAAGAAACATCTATAGAAAACACCCCTTGATTAATTCCATTGTTACTATTACCATCATACATATGATACCAAAAATTCAACACAGGATTATTATACGCAGAAAGATTTAGGCAAGGGCTTATTATTGAAGCCTGCTTGTATGGGAAATTTGGATTCGAAGCCTCAGCATACACATAACTTAGGCCTTCAAAAGAATTATTAGGACCTGTACCCCCAGAAGGAGTAGATCCATTATTTACAATCCAATCGAAATCATTTGCAGGATCTTGAGCCCAATTATTGAGACCCAACTCAAAACCGTCATAAAAAGGAAATGAATCAATATAATTTTGGCAACTACTAGATATCTGAGGATTATCTTCTAGTACAGACCAAATACCATTAATTGGAGAGAATGTTAAATTATAATTGTCTGTCTGTTGACAAATTGTATCATCATTCTGTGTTGTAACTGATCCTATATATATTAATAAAGAGTCTGAACATCCATTAGGCAATGTATATATAGCATTAATTGTATCTGGATTCGATCCTACAGAAATATCACCATTTGCTTGTATGCAATTACAACCAGACCATACTCCTCCAGAGGTTGTATATATAGAATTTAAATTAAATACCGGCGCACTAATACAAGCTGCAATATCAGGGCCAGCATTTATTTCTAATACAGTTATATCTACCTCATCAGAACACCCACCAAAGCCATAACTAACTGTATAGATACCAGGCACTAAATTATTAGCATCAAATATGCCATTAGCTGAACTGGATATCCCATTACCTGACCAAGAGCCTCCACTAGGATTGGCAACTAAATTTATTGGAGGATCTATCTGACAAATACTCACAGGAGCTTGAACATTAGGCGGTGGCAATACAGTAATTGTGATCGTATCTGACTGAGCGGTAGCGGAGCCTAAATCATCCACAGTAACAATATATTGAGTAGTAGTAACAGGGCATACTGTATTTATGCCCGGACTATTCATCCAGATAGGATTCCATATATATGAATAAGAGGTTGAATCACCGCCTTCAACATTAGCAAATAACTCAGAACAATCACCCAAACAAATACTATCATTATCAGCAATTAAATTAACCTGTAAAGGGCAATCATTAATAACAAACTGATATGGTGCAGATAAATCCCAAATACTATCACAATTATCTTTAAATGTATATTGGAAATTAAGAGAATAAATACCACTCTCATTAAGCCCTGGAGATAAATTAACCTGAATTATATCTGTTGAATCATTAATACAACTAATTGGCATTGCATTTACAATCTGATTCACTTGCCCTAAAATACTAAATTGTGCTGTATATACTGAATCACAATGTATATTCTGATCAAGCTGAATGTTAAAGACATCAGCACTACAATTCACAGCAGTTGGGAGGCTTATATTTAGTGGAAAAGGTGGAGTAATTTCTGACACCCAATTTAATTCAAATCCTTCCGCGGCAACATTAATATCTGATACAAAACGTATAGTAACACATCCAGATGAAACAATCTGAGGTGGTAAATTCATTCCTGAATAAGGCCCTCCAATTATAGGATAGGTATTGTCAGGACCATCATAAATAATAATATAATCATTTACTGGTTCAGTCTCAAAAAGATCAAAACTAATAGTAATTGATAAAGCACCATTAGGACAAATAGTAAATAGAAAGTCTTCATTATGTTCATACCATCCCGGATTTACAGAATTTGCTTCACTATCTGTTAATGTGCCTTGACAATCATATACTGTAGTATTAGTCATATTATATTGAGCATATAAAGCATGACTAATGAAAAACATAATAAATACAAAAAAATTTTTCATTATCTACTTAGTGTAATTTCAGAAGTGGTAACCTTATTACTCCACTGCTTGTTTATATCCTGAATACGAATATCATAAGTTAAAGTTTCTGTCAATCCATTTCCGAAAATAAATGGAGCATCTATTTCAAGTAATAATTCTCCCTGAACACTTAAACTTTGGTTGGGCGGAGTAACTGGTATAAGATGATAATAATCTGGATTAGCTAATCGACTGTCTTTGACCTCTAAAGATAAATAATCTGGATCAAAAAAACCAACATAACCGTCTGGATGTATATAATTAATGGAAACCATAATATTCTCCTGAAACTGCTGAACAAATTCTGGTTGAGTGGATTTTATATTAATAATAAATAAATGTTCATTTTGATCTTTTTTACAATGTGTAAAAAAGAATAAAATACAAAGAAATAGAGTTATTTTATTAGTCATCATTGTACTGTAAAAGTAAAATGTTTAATAATTTGATATTCTGCTCCATTTGATGGAATCTCTGTAATATCATTAACATTATCTTGAATATAAATCTTAATAAAGATAACATCTCCTGTTTTGTATGAAGACATATCTAAAGTATATTTATGATAGAATTCATCTGCTGTACTCAAATAAAATCCACTCTCAATAATTGGAGGGCTAATAACCTCTAAATTATACGCTGGCTGATTATCAAAATTTAATAAGTTATTTGAAAATTTTATCTTATTATATGCTAACTGATTAGGGGGCAATTGATCATCTAAAACGCTAAACCAAAAATCTACAGTATTAGCATTAGACGGTATGTATATTGTGCCTCTAGGTTGCTCTCTAGGTAATATAGTATTTTGACCAGTTAAAAATGCTATACAACCTCGCATTTCAGGTATCTTATTTGTCTGTAATGGTACATTTCCAAAAATATCCTTTGCTCCATTATCTATCCAATCTTTAATATTTTGAATATATTCATCTTTATGATCATACCAATAATGCTCTTCGTTATATTCAGCTGATAATGGCATAATTCCTGAAATACCATCAATATCTTCAATAAGTCTTTTATATAAAACTGATTTATTAGAATTTCCTGGCTCTACTCTAAATGTATATGAATTATTTGCATCATTTTTAATTACTGGATGATAAACAAGAGTATTATAGGAACTCTCAATAGTTCTAAAATCAGGCTCAAATGTACCATCATGACAACCAGAATTAGCACAAGTAGGTATAAATATATTGTTATGTAAAGCAGCAAATGCAGCGGGATCAGAAAAATAATTAGTATCATTATTTTCAGGTCGACTAAGATTTGGATTATCGTAAGGATTAATTGAATCATCCTTTTGACATGTACTCAAAAAAATACAAGTAATAAATAGTAAAAAAATTCTATACATAATTCTATATCAAATCAAATAATGATGTATTACTAGCTGTAAGACCAGTATTAATTACATCATCCTTAAAGCCTAATATCTCTGCAATGGTAGGTGTTAAATCAACAATATCACCGATTTGATTGCTCTCACTTCCTATAGAAAGATTTGCATCAATTCCAGGCCCAACCATAATATTAAAAGTCCTTGTACTATTTGCATCGGAATGATCATAACCTAAAAATGCATTTGCATCCTGTATACCATTAGGATCTATATTTCTCCCATGTTCAGGAGAAACAATCAAAGTAGTATTGTTAGCCATCTCTGGTATTTGATTTTGTATATAATCCCACAAATGTCCAACCGCATGATCAGCCGAATGAAGACTTTTTAAATAATTAGTAAAATTAGAATGACAACCATCAACATTTGAAAGATATATAACTGTAAAAGTTGGTTTAAATCTTTGTAATACTTCACAAGCATAACCAACTGTTTGCCCATCACTTCCTAAAGCCTCAGGTGGGTGGGCAACAGTACCATTTGCTTTTTTATCAAACATATCTTTAACAAACTGTTTAATCTCAGCTTTTTCTTGCTCAGTATTTCCTATATTAGGAAGTGGTTTTCCTTGAGAATACCATACGTTGTCTAAAAAATATTTCATTTTATACATAGGATCTAACTCATCTTCTGGATGATATATCTTAGCATTTTTAAGATGTTTCTCCCCATCATTACCAAAAGTGATAGTAGGAGCTAAAAAGTTTGCACCATATTGCGAGCCATAATCTTCATGATTACTATAATCTAATAGAGGCAAAGAATTACCTATTCCATTTCCAATAAACCAAGTTTTTGTTGCTTTCTCTCCTTGGTGCCTTCTCAAATATTCAAAGATAGTAGGCATACTAGGTTTATTACGTAATCCTTGTGAATACATATAATTTCCTGTCAGCAATGTATTTACTCCCGCATAATGTCCAACTGTTGAAGCATTAACCTCTCTAAACAAAGTTCCTTGACTCTGTAATGTCTGGCTCAGTAACTGAGGGATAGGGGTATCGCCAGCTACTATACCATCCGTTCCATATACAATTTTATCAGTTGGTGCTGAACCATTAAATATATTATACATTATATTTCCAGCAGATGGATATTGCTGACTATCATCTAAATATCTTTGTAAAATAGATTCTTGCTGGCGCACTCCACCTGCAAAAGCAACAAACACAACATGATCAGCTAATCTTTGACCGGTAGAAGCAAATAATCTACCACTTGGCAAAATAAAAGGAGTAGTTATTGCCACTGTACTCAACACACTATTTTTAACAAAAGTTCGTCTCTTCATCTTAATAAAATTGATATTCATTTGACAATGCAAATGCAGTATAAACCATCTCTACTGAAACATCTGGATAAGATTCAAAAAATTTTAAAAAAAACTCTCTCTCAGCTTGACTAATATCTCTAACATAAAATCTTTTATATGTTTCTTCAAGAAAAGTATCTAAATCTGATCTCATCAATGAATCAGATGGCAAGTTTACATCAGCTTGATTCATAAAGTTACTCAATATAATTTCATGAGCAACTTCCTTATCTCCAATTGCCTCTATACATCTTGTAATCTCAACTAATTCATTTGCAGATAATGCTTTCTGAAACAAATTAGCATATAAAATAGATATATATTGAGAGGGGGTCTTTAATTTATTCTTGTTTGCATTAAAAGAAGACGACTGAATCTGATTTATATCATATATTGAATCCTCTTTTTTACATGAAGAAAAACTAAAAAGGATAAATATAAATATTATAAATAATTCTCTCATAATTAATTAAAATGTGCATATTCATCTAACTGCATTATCTGTCTTTGCAACCATTGTAAATCATGTTCATAATAAAATTTTTGCATTAGTAAATCCGTTTCTTGAGAACTAGGGTTACGAGCTAATAATGTAACATACATCCACACTACTATCCCTTCATAAAATTCTCTAGTATTACAAATAATATGTGTAAATTCTTCTTTATTATTTCCTGAACTACCTAAAACTACTTGAGCTGTATTATCTTCAATCATAAGATAAGATTCATTAAATTCATATTGGGTAGGATATCTAAAAAGCAAATTATCAAATGCTGCATTTATAAAGTTAAAGGTATTCATATTAATCTTGTCATAGATAGAATTATAAATCATACGTCTATGCATTTCATTTATCTCTATTTCATTATTGTAATATTGTACTTCGGATTCTAACACACTATTAAGTAAATTATAATTAAGTAGTTTTTTATTAGCTTCCAGCATATTTCCAGCAATAGAATCAACTAAATACTGTTGATAAAAACTATATAAGTCCTGGCCAATATATGCATTGGAGGCACCCTCTAACAAACGTACCTTAATCATTTCATACATTCTATGAAAATAAGCAAATTTATATGACGAATCTCCTTCAATATAATTAGTGTCAAATTGCAGTTTATATAACAAAGAATCTCTACTCTCAAATGATACATCAGAATCTCTTAAATATTGTACATCATTCATCATTTCATTATCAAGTGGCTCCCTACCTAATAGATCAATATAAATTCTATTTATATAATTCTCAAGTAATATTGTAGGTATCTCTGCATAATAAGGAGCTTCATTATCTAAAATTATATCTGGATCTTTCTTACATGAATAACATAAAAGAATTAACACATACGCGATAATATATCTCATCATAAACAATTGATTATTTGAATGATGTGTAAATTTAAAAAAAAAAAAATAAATCAGATCAAGATCAAGATCAAGTAAATTGATTAAAAACTATATAAATAATTAAACACTGTATAAATAAAAATAGTTGTCAATGAAAATAATCTTAAAAGATTAGACCGACATCCATCTGCTTACGTAATAAATAATATTATTCAACAATTATCTTTCTAATAAACTGTCTGTCATTCGCATTTAATTTTATAAAATAAACCCCTTTCTCTAGATGATCTGTTGGAATACTTGTAGCTCCAACAAACTGACTTTCTAAAATTAATCTCCCATTATTATCTAACAATTCAAGATTGGTACAACTACCCTCATTTGTTTTAATACTTAAAATATTACTTGCAGGTATTGGAAATACCTTAGCTTGTAAAGAAAGATTATCATTTACAGAGGTAATATTGTTAGACAGAAACTGAATACCCCCAAGATTATTTCCAAATTCATCTACAAATATATTTACCAAGGTAAATTTAACTATGGGGTCATTAGACCACCATTGATAAAAGTAATCTGTTTCTGTCTGAGTAGGGAAGAGCTGCTGAGGTGCAGGATACCAACCACTATTAGCTCCAAATACTGTATCTGTACAATAAATATAACCCATTTGAGTGTTAGTATTTGTAACATATAGTCTTAATGCAGAAAAAGTTCCCATAGGGATAATTACCTCTCCATAAGCATCAACAGTAAAAGAAGATTCAAAAGTAACCTGTATATTGATGGAATCTATAGTATGTGCTAATCCTAATGTTGCTAAAAGAGCTAATGAATCAGGCAGAAAAACATTCTCTTCAATTTGATCAATTCCAACAACATTACCTGTAGAAAATTGCATAGGAAAAGTTAATGGAAGTGGAAGAGCTAATATAGGATTAAGCAGAGGTTGATTGTCAATCCCAACTACCTCAATGCCAATTGAAGATTTAATTACATATACATTTTGATCATCATCTAAAGTGCACAAATTTGACGTTGGATGTAAAGAACCATATTGTGTATAAGCAGGATCTATATGCTCAATAATATTTAATTCATGTTTTTGAAGACTAGAAAAATCCCAAGTCTGATTAGCTCCAGCAGAACCAATTTGGATATTACTAATAGTATCTAAAGCTTCATATATATCATCTCCTACATTGAAAATATCATTATCAGTCACTGTAATCTGTGAAAAAGAATCACAAACTAAAAAAACCAAAACAATTGAAAACAATTTCTTTTTAATCATTCTATCTAATTATTAATTTAATTACTGTATTATTATATTCTGATGAAACATTTACAAAAAACACGCCACAACCTAAATCATCTTTATTTAATACAAGATTACCATATACTCTATTTAACACCAATAATTCTTTACCTAATGCATTATACACTACTATATCAACAAAATCATCTAACAAAATATTAACAATATCTGAAGTGGGATTTGGAAATATCCTTAATATATTATCCTGTTCAGATATTTTTGTTATATCAAATACCGAAATTTCATAATTCTGTACTGGAAATTGTGGTAAATCAAATGAAGTGGACGGAAATATTACAGTTCCAAAAATAGGATCTGTAATAGAAGGGACCTGTATATTAAGTGTCACATTGATGTCAAGAGAAAAAACTCCAGCAATATTAGGAATGCCATTTAATTCTATACAACCATCTGTGCCAGAGAGATAATGACAACTCATAACATCACATTCGTAAGAGAGTCCAATTGGTAAGCCTTGCACATCGAAAGTAGCGTGATTCACATTCAAAGTCATTACCGTAGGAATATTTGCTGAATTCATAGTTGACACAATAGAAGGCGGTAAAATAGAAGAAACATCCATAATAGTATCTTCAAGAATAACCAAAGTAAGGGTTTCAGAATATGTGTTACCTACAAAACCATTATTTAAACCAAAATTTGACAAACCAGGAATCTGTACTGAAGGGGGGAAAACTCCTGGCAATCCAATACTTGTAAATAACGAGTTAGGAGAGCATTGGGCTCTCAGTTCAGAAAAAAATGCTAATATGCTTAAAAAAAATATCAGTAATAATTTCATATTCATGTTAATAAGGACAAAGTTAATAGAATAAAACAATTATTAACTTAATAAATAGTCAATTATAAACGAACTACTACTTAGCATCATTAAACGCATACGCATCACATGCGCTATTAGTACTGGAACAAGATGAAAAAGCAACTAAAATAAGAAACAATACAGATAATATGATAAATGGTATATTTTTATGAGTTTTCATAATTCATAAATTTTGTTGTATATACTACGTATGCATTCTAATAAAAGTTGCATAATACAAATAATTATATCAAAATATTATAGCAGAGTTAAACTAGAGAAAATAAAACCAGTAATTGTGAATTTCATATATTTGCAATAAGTAAACAAAGTTGCTTTATCAATGAAAAAAATTAGTTACACCATTTTATCTTTGATTTTTTTATTACCAAATTCTTATGCGCAAATCATTTCCAATAATGGTAATAATTTCGTCCCTGACACTTTATATGTAAATTTAGGGGATACTATTTACTTTAATATCACAAATAATCATAATGCGGTGGAAGTTTCTGAAAATACATGGAATTCAAATGGAACTACTACAAACAATGGATTTAACATTCCGTTTGGGGGAGGCAATTGGATTGTTGATAGCGTCAAAACATATTATTATGTTTGTCAACCCCATGCCGCAATGGGAATGAAAGGAGTGATCATATCAAATCCTACTGCATGTAATAAAAATGTTACACAAGCACTAACAGGTTTTGATCCACAACCAGTATACAATACATGGATATGGGCTTATGACACTTTGACTTTAACAAACACTAGTAACTGTGATTTAAGAGTGCGTCCAGAATTTGAAATTTCTTTAGATAATGGTTTAATATCAATGACAGATTTCGACCTTAAATGGTACAACCCCCTAATGGGAAGCTGGCCCTCTTTACCATATCAAATTAATTCAAGTGGAAACGCTGTTGGCTACTGGGGAATTGGTGGAGACACCACAGGACAGATAATGACACAATCAAGTAGTCAACAAATTATTATCAGAGTACGATTTAAGACTAGTGCAAATTATGGAAATTATTGTGCTATTTGGAAAACTAATGAAGTAGATGTCTCTGGCAATATTATTCAAAATCTTGTTACTAGCAATCCTATATGTCTTGGCCTTGTTGATTGTGCAAATTTTTCAGCTGACAGCATCTATAGTTCAAATATAAGTTGTTTTAATGCTAATGATGGAAATGCTAGCATAC
>MDSV01166545.1_pt1 | contig 14822 bp, 15 predicted proteins | sample 810851 | NCBI WGS metagenome assembly MDSV01 (sample SAMN05326640, study PRJNA326480) | marine metagenome | isolation source: seawater | place: Atlantic Ocean: North East | collected 2012 | reverse complement strand
TTTTAAAGTCTTTATAAATTTTAATAATTGTATATAAGTTTATATGGAAACAATAAAAGAAGCTTTAACCTTTGATGATGTTTTGCTATTGCCGAAATATTCGAATGTTCTTCCATCAAATACAAATATAAGCCTAAAATTAACTAAAAAGATTTTACTTAAAGTCCCATTTCTATCATCTGCAATGGATACAGTTACGGAGTCGGCAATGGCAATTGCTATTGCTAAAGAGGGAGGAATGGGAATTATTCACCGAAATTTAAATATAAAAAAGCAATCTTTAGAAGTTAAAAAAGTAAAAAATAAAAATTTTCAAGTAGGTGCAGCTATAGGGACAAATCAAGAGGATTTTGATAGAGCAAATTCTCTCATATCGAATGGTGCTGATCTTTTAGTAATTGACACAGCACATGGTCATTCAGAAAAAGTTTTAAAAACATTAGTTAAAATAAAAAAAATAACAAAAAATATTCCAATTTGCGTAGGAAATATTGCTACTGCGGAAGCAGCTACAAAACTATATAATTCTGGAGCAGATATAATTAAAGTTGGAATCGGACCAGGATCTATTTGCACAACAAGAATGGTTGCAGGTATTGGAGTTCCACAAATATCAGCAGTTATGGAAGTAAAAAAAGCATTAGGTAAAAAAAATATAAAAATTATTTCTGATGGAGGAATCAAATTTTCTGGAGATATCGCGAAAGCTTTGGCCGCTGGTGCAGATGCTATTATGATGGGGTCAATTTTCGCTGGAACAGAAGAAAGTCCAGGAAAAAAATTTAAAATTAATGGCAAGATTTACAAAAGGTATCGAGGAATGGGGTCTATTGGAGCAATGTCTTCGGGTTCAGCAAATAGATATTTTCAAAAAAATTTTAAAGATAAATCAAAATTTGTACCTGAGGGAGTTGAAGGAAGAGTTGAATATAAAGGAAGAGTTCAAAAAATTATATATCAACTACAGGGTGGATTGAGGTCTTCAATGGGCTATATTGGTGCTAGAAATTTAAAAGAAATTAACAAAAAAGCTAAATTTATTAAAATTACAAAAGCAGGTTTCTATGAGAGCATGGTCCATAGTGTTGAAATGACTGAAAAAAATATAAATTTTAAATTATGATAAAAAAATTTATAATAAGACTGTTAGTTATATGCTTAGTACCTAGCATCTCTGCTGCCAAATCAGAATATTTTAATGAAGGTGTAATTTTATTTGATAAAAATAAATTTGAGGAAGCAAGATTTAAATTTGAACAGGATATAATTTATAACCCAAAAAGTGAAAAGTCTTATCTTTATCTTTCAAAAATATTTAATAAACAAGACAAAAGTAATCTAGAGGAGCAAAATTTAAATACAGTTATGCTATTAAATCCTAAGAATGAGGAAGCAGTTTATAATCTCGCAAAGCTAAAACTTAATAATTCAGACTACGAAAAGAGCAAAAAATTAAATGAACAACTAAGATTAATGTGTAATAAATTTTGCAACAAAAGCAATAAGCTCAAAATTGAAATTGAAAATTTATCTAAAAAATAAATGCAATTTCGAAAAGAAAATAATAAAATAGTTATTATAGATTTTGGCTCTCAAGTAACAAAATTAATAGCTAGGAGAATTAGAGAATTAGGGGTTTATTCTGAGATAATTACTCCAAAAAATGCCAAATATCTAAAAGACTTTAAAAATATTAAAGGCTTTATATTTTCTGGCGGTCCTTCAACTGTAACAGATAGTAAATTTCCAACTGTTTCAAAAGCTATTTTTGAAAAAAAAATACCAATACTGGGCATATGTTACGGTTTACAATTAATCTCAAAAATTTTTGGTGGAAAAATAAAATCATCAAAAAAAAGAAGAGAATTTGGAAGAGCTTTTTTACATAAAAAGAAAACATCACTTTTAACAAATAATTTTTTAAATACTGAAAGATCAGTTTGGATGAGTCATGAAGACGCTGTAGTTAAACTTCCTAAAAACTTTAAAAAAATAGCATCAACTAAAAACTCAAAGTATACCATTATAGAAAACTCAAAAGATAAGATTTACGGAGTTCAATTTCACCCTGAGGTAACACACACAGAAAAAGGATATCAAATATTTAAAAATTTTTTATTTTCAATTTGTAAGATTAAAAGCAATTGGAATGTTTCTTTACAAACGAAAAGGTTGATTAATGAAATCAAAAATACGGTTAAAAAAGATAAAGTTATATGCGCTCTATCAGGCGGAGTGGACAGTAGTGTTACAGCATTATTAATCAATAAAGCTATTAAAAAAAATCTAATCTGCATAATGGTAGATACAGGATTAATGAGAAAAAATGAGTTTAAATATACTTATAAAATTTTTAAAAAAAAATATAACCTCAATGTAAAATTAATTAATTCATCAAAGATCTTCTTGAAAGCATTAAAAAATGTTTCAAATCCTGAAAAAAAAAGAAAAATTATTGGTAAATTATTTATCAAAGTATTTGAAAATGAATCAAGGAAATATAATAATATAAAATATTTAGCACAAGGAACTCTTTATCCAGATATTATTGAGAGCAAATCTTCAACAGGAAGCAAAACCTCAAAAATAAAATCACATCATAATGTCGGAGGTCTTCCAAAAAAAATGAAACTTAAGTTGATTGAACCACTAAAAGATTTTTTTAAAGACGAGGTAAGAATTCTTGGAAAATCTCTTGGATTAGTAAATGAAATTAATTTTAAACATCCATTTCCTGGACCAGGTCTTGGTATTAGAATTTTGGGAAATATTACTCCTGAAAGAGTAAAGATTCTCCAAGAAGCAGATGATATCTTTATAAATGAATTAATTAAAAGCAATCTTTACAACAATATATGGCAAGCCTATGCAGCCTTGTTGCCTATAAAGACTGTCGGAGTGATGGGAGACTCAAGAACATATGAAAATATTTGTTTACTAAGAGCGGTAAAATCAGAAGATGGCATGACAGCTGATTATTTTAGTTTCCCAAAAAATTTTGTAGACAGAATATCAAATAAAATTATAAATAATGTTAAAGGTATAAATAGAGTAGTGTATGATATAACATCCAAACCTCCTAGCACTATTGAACTTGAATAATGGAAAAAAAGATAGAAAGAATTTTAAAAAAAAAAAACAGATCTAAAATTACCTGTTTGACAGCTTATTCTAAAAGTGTTGCAAATATTATTGATAAATATGTAGATATTATTTTAGTTGGAGACTCAATGGCAAATGTTTTATACGGATATAAAAATACTCACTCAATAAGTTTAAACAACATAATTCAACACAGTATAAGCGTAAAAATGGGTAGCAAAAAATCTTTGCTCGTAATTGATATGCCCAAAGGAACATATAACAACAATAAGTCTGCTGAAAAAAATGCAAAATTAATAATCAAAAAAACGAGATGCGATGCAGTAAAAATAGAAAGCAATAAGAAAAACTATAAAATTATTAAGCACTTGGTTAAAAATAAAATTAATGTAATGGGGCATATTGGATATACACCTCAATTTAAAAAAAAATTCAAAGTAGAGGGAAAAACACTTCGTGAAGTAACAAATCTTTTAAATGATGCAGTTTTAATAGAAAAAGCTGGAGCATTTTCAATAATTCTTGAATGTGTTACTCCCCAAGCTGCTAAGTTGATTACTGACAAACTTCATATACCAACGATTGGCATTGGATCCTCAGTTTACTGTGATGGACAGATATTAGTTACAGATGATTTACTGGGCCTTAGTGGTTTTTATCCAAAATTTGTCAAAAAATATGCAAACTTGCATAGAGTAATTGAAAAAGCTGTGAAAAAATATACTAGAGATGTTAAATTAAGTAACTTTCCAAAACAAAAAAACTTTTTTTAATGGAACAAAATCTAGAAAATAAAATAGATCTTAAAGATAGACTATTTAGCATTGCGAAAAAAAATAAAATTAAAATTTATAGTTTATTATTAATCTTAATTATTGCAATTATTTCAATAGTTTTAATTAACGACAACAAGAAAAAAGAAAATATATTTTTATCGAAACAATATATTAAAGCTAGTATTCATCTATCATCAAAAGAATATGATAAAGCAAAAAAAATTTATGAAGAAATCATTACAAGTAAAAATAAAATCTATTCAATTCTATCATTGAATTCAATTATTGAAAAAAATCTAGAGGAGGATGTAAGCACTATCCTAAATTATTTTGATATTCTTGAAAAAATGTCATTATCAAAAGAAAGTAAAGATTTATTAATTCTAAAAAAAGCTCTCTATTTAATTAAAAATTCTAAAATTCAAGAGGGCAATGATTTGCTAAATAATTTAATAAACAATAACTCTAACCTAAAAAGTATAATTCAAGAAATACAAGGTAATTAATGAGATTATTTTTTTGTATGATTATTTTAGTCATCGTTCAGGGCTGTTCTTTTGATAAAAGGTCAGGCATTTGGATTAATAAAAATGAATATGAAAACAACGAAAATATTGATGTTTTAAAAGATTTTAAAAAAATTTACTCAACAGGAGAGTCTTACAATCAAACAAAACCATTAAATAAAGAATTTATTTTCAAAATTGATTCACCTTACTCAAACAAATCTTGGAATGATATTCTTTATAATAAAAACAATAAATTTATCAACTTTAAGTATAATGATTTAAATCAAAATATATTCAAAAGTAAAAAATTAACTAGCCATTCTCCAAGTAGATATATTCTTATTCATAACAAAAATTTATTTATTAATGATGATAGAGGAAATGTTTTAATTTATTCAATTGATAACAATAAAATAATCACAAAGATTAATTTTTACAAAAAAAAATTTAAAAATTTGAAGAAAGAATTAAATTTTATAGTTGAAGATGACACAATATTTATTTCAGATAATATAGGTTTTATCTATGCTTATAATTACGTTAATAATGAAATGATATGGGCTAAAAATTATAAAATACCTTTTAGATCAAATATTAAATTAACTTCAAGTAAAATTATCACTTCTAATCAAAATAATGATTTATTTATATTAGACAAATCAACAGGGAATTTAATAAAGCAAATACCAACAGAGGAAACATTAATTAATAATTTATTTACAAATAATATCGCTTTAAGCAATAATCAAATTTATTTTTTAAATACCTTTGGTTCATTATATTCAATCAACATCTTAAATAATAAAATTAACTGGTTTATTAATTTAAATAAATCTTTAGATTTAAATTTGACGAATTTATTTAATGGGAATAAACTTGTTTACCATAATAACAAAATTATTGTCTCTTCAAATGAAAACTTTTTTATAATTGATAGCAAAAATGGTTCAATCATCGATAAAAAAAATTTTTCATCTTTGTATCAGCCTTTACTAATAAATAATTACTTGTTTTTAGTAACTAAAAATAATCTTCTTGTAGCAATGAAATTAGACAATGGAGAAATTATTTACTCTTATGATATAGCTGATAAAGTTGCAAAGTTTATAAACTCAAATAAAAAAGAGTTAAGAATTAAAAATATTATTCTTGTAAATAATGAAATTTATGTTTTTTTAAGAAATTCTTTTATTTTAAAATTTGATTTAAAAGGAGAGATTAACGAGATATATAAACTCTCATATAGTTTATTATCTTACCCAATATTCGTAAATAATTTGTTATTTTTTTTAGATAAAAAAAAAAGATTAATAGCAATAAACTAATTGCTTGATTTACCACTTAATAAAGAAAGCTGCTTCACTTTTATTCCACTTAAACTATCATGTGGTTTCACCGGATAGTCACCTGTAAAGTAATGATCACTAAATTGGGGGTAACTATTATGTCTTTTCTCTCCAGTAAGAGCTTTATATAGGCCGTCTAAACTCAAAAATTTTAAACTCTTCGCTTGTATGTAGTCCGACATTTCTTGATTATTTTTTTTATTCGCCAACAATTCATCTTTTGTGGGCATGTCGACTCCGTAAAAATCTGGATATTTTATTTCTGGACATGCAATTCTAACATGCACTTCTTTAGCGCCATCTTCATACAACATTTTCACAATTTTGTGACAAGTCGTTCCTCTGACTAAAGAGTCATCAATTAAAATTATTGATTTATCTTTCACTATTGTTTTTGTAGAATTTAATTTGAGCTTAACTCCTAAGCTTCTAATGCTTTGTGTTGGTTCTATAAAAGTTCTTCCTACATAATGATTTCTAATTAGCCCCAATTCAAAATGTTTTTTTGATTGTTCCGCATATCCTAAGGCAGCTGGAACCCCAGAGTCTGGCACAGGCACAACAAAATCTGCTTCTAAATCTGTTTCTTTGGATAATTCCGCACCTAATTTTTTTCTATATTCATATGCACATTTATTTTTGATTAAACTATCTGGTCTTGCAAAATAAATATATTCAAAAACACATGGGCGAGATTTTTGTTTTGGAAAGGGTTTTATAGATTTAATTTGATTATCTTCTACAATTACTATTTCTCCATTATCCACCTCTCTTACAAAAGAAGCGCCAACAATGTCTAAAGCGCAAGTTTCCGAAGCAAAAATAAAAGAATTTTTTAATTTTCCAATTACAAGCGGCCTGATACCAAATGGATCTCTAACACCAACCAATTTTTTATTTGTCATTAAAACAAGTGAGTAGCCACCCTGTATTTGAAACAAAGTATCAATTAATTTATCTAAAAATTTCTTCCTTTTTGATTTTGCAATAAGTTGAACAATTGTCTCCGTGTCACTGGTAGTCCTAAAAATTGCACCATCTTTTACTAAAATCTCTCTTAGAATTAACGCATTGGTCAAATTTCCATTATGAGCAATACTTAGGCCGCCAGTATGTAAGTCGGCAAAAAATGGCTGTATATTTCTTAATGATGTCTCACCAGTTGTTGAGTATCTGTTATGTCCAATAGCAGATCTACCTGGAAGTTTTTTTAATGTTTCCGAGTCAGTAAAATGATCTCCAACTAGTCCTTGTCTTTTTTCTGAATGAAAATTTTTACCATCAAAAGAGACGATACCACAACCTTCTTGTCCTCTGTGTTGAAGTGCATGTAAACCTAGAGCAACTAATGCAGATGCATCATCATGATTTGATATACCAAAAATACCACACTCTTCTCTAAGTTTATCAGAACTAAATTTTTTCAATTTTTTCTTTTGTATCAATAAAATCTTTACTGGAGGGAAATTCCTCAATCAAAATTTTACTGCCTTTATTTATCAAGTTAAATGAAATTGCATCCTCTGCTGATATACCCCAATTTTGATAAGGATAAAACCAATTAAAAATTGTAAATAAACAAACCATTACTACAAACCCTTTAAAAAAACCAAATAATAAACCAAAACCTTTATCTATTGAACCTACACCGGTCCAAGTTACTGCTCTACTTAAAGTTTTTCCAATCAGTATTGTTATAAAAAGAGTAAGAACAAAAATGGCTACGCCAAGCCCCACACTATTGATAAAATCAGACTGGATATAATCACTTACTACAGGTTGAAATTTTGGAACCAAGATTATAGTCACAACAGTGGATAAAACCCATTTCATAAATGATATTAAACTTAAAGAAAATCCTTTTAAAAAACATTGAATAACATTGTAAATTAAAATGATTATGAAGGTAATATCAAATAAATTTAGACTATCAAAATAATCATTTATAAAAATTTCCATTATTTTAGGTCATTAATTTCTTTACCGAACGGTTGGTAAATAAGAATTAATTTTGGTAATAATGTTAAAACAGATATCATAGCTAACAACATCGCAATACCAGTAAAAATTCCGAAATAAATAGTTGGAATAAAATTAGATAAAACTAAAATTGAAAAACCAAATACTATCGTTATAGAGGTATTTAAAATAGCTATTCCTACTGTGCTATGACACCTATCTAATGTCTCGTTATAATTATTAATCTTCTGAAATTCCTCTCTAAACCTATAAATATAATGAATACTATTATCTACAGCTATACCTATGGTTATAGCTGCAATAGTTATAGTCATCATATCCAGAGGAATTTCTAGCAATCCAATTATTCCAAGGATAAAAAAGGCAGCAATAAAATTTGGCACTATACCTATGAAAGATAAAATGGTATTTCTGAATAAAATAAAAAACATTAAATAAATTCCAAATAAAACTATTCCCAATGTTAGAATTTGTGATTTAAATAAACTTTGCAATAAATTATTAAACAAGATAAGCACTCCTGCTAATTTATATTCTTCTTTTGATAAATTTATTTTAGTATTAAGTTCGTTATTAATTTTATTAATTAAATCATTTCTTCTAAGATCTTTTAATGAATCTCTTATTCTTACACTTATTCTTGCTTCATCTTTTTCTACAGATATATAAGGAGTTACTATCTCATTTTTAATTTCGTCAGGTATTTTACTGTATAAGACAGCAATTTCTAAACTTTGTAATTCTTTATTATTTAAATCCTCTGCGACTCTCAAAATAGAACCAAAAGATAAGACTTTTCCTATTTCTGGCAAAGAGTCTAAGTAGTCGTGTACTTTAATTATCTTATCCATTTTGTCTCTTGTAAACCAATACTTAGCCTTGTCTTCATTGCCTATATTTTCTTCGTCCCACTCATCAAATTCGTCCTCATTTTTTTTTATGTTTGTTTTTGATGATGTTGGAAATTTAAGAATTACATTTAGAGGAGTTGTTCCGCCAAGTTCATCATCAATTTTTTTCATCCCCTTATAAATTTCAGTCTCTTTATCAAAATAATTTATGAAACTATTTTCAACTTCTAATTTTAATATGCCTGTAATACTTAAAATTAAAATTGCTAGTGTGGGACCTAATATAAATATTTTATTTTTTTTTACAAAAGCTCCTAAGCCAGATGTGATAAAAGATTTTTCAGTATTCCTGAGGTTTATTTCATCTTCAGATGCAAGAATAGATATTAGAGAGGGTAACAGTAAAAATGTAATTAGTAATGATACGATTAATCCTAAGGTCATCATCCAGCCAAAATCAATTATTGGCTTAATCCCACTAAAAACTAAAGACAAAAATGCACATATTGTAGTAAGGACTGTATAAAGAATAGGCATTATCATTTTTTTACTTGTTAAATATATAGTTTCTGATTTTGAAATTTCAGGAAACTCTTTTTTTAATTGAAGAAATCTTACAGTTAAATGGATATTCATAGCCATATTTAATATAAGCATTAAGGCTATAAAATTTGATGAAATTACTGTAACTTTCCATCCAATTAAACCTAACAGCCCAATCATTACGATTACAGATGTAGCACATCCTAATAAAGGCATAATTACCCATTTTAAATTTTTAAAAATAAACCAAAGAGTTAAAACAATAAAAAAAAATACTCCAATACCAAAAACCAATATATCGCTTTTTATAAAACTCATCATATCATCAGCGATCATAGGTATCCCGCCTAAATGAATTTTTGCATTTTCTCCATATTTATTTATCAAATCTCTAATTTCAGATATATTTTGATGATTTCTTACATTGTAAAGGTTTTTGTAGTCTTCATACTCTTTTAAAAATTTTTTATAATTTAATTTATCATCTTTAGATAACCCAGTTTCATTTAACTGGTTAAAATATTTTTCTTTTACTTTAATATACTCAGCTAACCTTTCATCTGTTTTGAGATAAACAACAATACCTGAAGTTTTACCATCTTCACTTATGACATAATTTTTATAAATTGGACTATTTATAATTTCATCAAAACCTCTTTTTTTGTCTATTTCTGGATAAGCTAAAGTTTTATAATTCTTAAGTCTTTCCATTAATCCCTCGTCAGTACTTTTTAAAAGAGGAACGTCGATGATGGTAATGACACTATCTACCCAGGTTAACTTTTCAATTTTTGATTTAAGAAGTTGAAGGTTTAAAATCGTTTCCTTTTCAGTAAAACTAGAAACCGGTGAATACGTTAAAACAAGAAAATCTTTTGAACCGTAAGTTTCATTTATTTCACGTAAATATTTTAGATCTGGGTCGCCCTCAAGCAAAAGTGCATCAGATGAGGCATCTAAATTAAAATTTTTTGATTGATAAAGTGAAAAAATTATTAAAAAACCTATAAAAACAAGTGTTATTTTTGAAAAGTCAGTTACTAATTTTTTATAAATATTGGCAAACATGAGAACATTTCAGATATATCTTAATTTTTTTATAACTAAAGAAAAAACTAAAGCTAATTTTTGCTTAAATCTTTAAATTTAGTATAAATTCCCTCAAACTCCACTTTAATTGTACCAGTGGGACCATGCCTTTGTTTTCCTAATATAATATCTGCTAAACCGTTTACATCGTTCATTTTTGACTGCCATTCTGCATGTTCAATAGACCCTAGTTTTGGTTGTTTTCTCTCTAAATAATAAGCTTCCCTGTAAACAAACATAACAACGTCTGCGTCTTGTTCTATTGAACCAGACTCTCTTAGATCTGCTAATTGAGGTTGTTTGTCATCTCTTTGCTCTACTGCTCTTGAAAGCTGAGATAGAGCCAAGACTGGCACAGATAACTCTTTAGCCAAAGCTTTTAGGCCCTGAGTTATCTCAGATATTTCTTGAACTCTTCCATCGTTTTTATTTGAGCTAGATCTCATAAGCTGAATATAATCAACTACAATTAAATTTAGACCAAACAACCTTTTAATTCTACGAGCTCTATTACTTAAAGTTGCAATCGTTATAGCGGGTGTTTCATCTATATATAGTGGCAAGTTATAAATGTTTCTTGAAGTTTCTATATATCTATTAATCTCTTCCTCTGTAACTTTTCCTCTTCTAATGTCATCAGATTTAATTCTAGCTTGTTCAGATAAAATTCGTGTTGAAAGTTGTTCAGAAGACATCTCTAAGGAAAAAAAAGCAACTGAGGACTTTTCTTGTCTTTTTAAAATATGTTGAGCTGCATTATAAGCTATGTTAGTTGCTAAAGCAGTTTTACCCATTGAGGGTCGACCAGCCAAAATTATTAAATCAGACTTGTGCAATCCTCCTAATTTTTCATCTAAATCATTAAGACCTGTTGGCACACCTACGATACCCTGATCATTCTGCATAGCCTGTGTTGCCATTTCAATTGTTTGGTCCAAAGCTTGGTTAAATTTTAAAAACGATTGAGAAAAACTACCCCTCTCTGCCAAATCAAATAATGATTTTTCTGTATTTTCAATAATATTCTCTGCGTTTTTGTCCTCTGAATTAGCATTTAAAGTTTCAGAAGATAAATTGTTAGAGATTTGCACTAGTTCTCTTCTTAAATACATTTCGTGAATAATTTTTGCATAATCAATAGCTTGTTTGGTTGATCCTGAAAATCTTGTCAGTTTAACTAAATATTCCGTCCCACCTACCTCATTAAGCATGTTATCTTTTTCAAAAAAATTTTTCAAAGTTATGGGATTAGCAATCATACCTTTATTATTTAGGTTTTCTATAACTTCATATATTTTTATGTGCGCTGGATCATAGAAAGTAGAAGGATTAACAATAGTGGAAATTTCATCAATAACATCGTTATTAATCAATATCGAACCAAGTAATGCTTGCTCGGCTTCTAAATTTGAAGGTTGATTATTTACATTATTTTTTTGTATTGCGACTTCTTTCACAAAATAATAATATGCTATTGTCCTTTTCCATAAAGGGAAAAGTTACACACCATTTCTCTCTCTCTGTGGAGAAGTTATTTTGTTTTAATTTTATCTATTTTAATAGAAATTTCAGCTTTCACTTCAGAGTGAAAGTTTATGTCAACTTTATAAATTCCAATCTTATTAAGTTCTTCTTTAAGAATTATTTGAGAAGGGTTTACATCTGCTTTTGAGATTTCTTTAACAAGATTACAAATTTCTTTTGGTTTGATGGAGCCATATAACTCTCCATTTTCCTTACTTTCTTTATTAAATGAAAAAGTTTTATTATTTACCAAATTAGCTATTTCTTTAAATTTATTTTTGATTTCAATATTTTTTTTACTTAGTTCATCTTTTTTTTTGTTTACTAAGTCTAAATTTTCTTTATTGTATCTTAGAGCTTTACCTTGTTTTAAAAGAAAATTTCTTCCATAGCCGTTCTTAACTGTTACCTTGTCTCCAATACTTCCTAAATTTAAAATATTTTCCAAAAGAATAATTTCCATTTAAATAAGACCTAAAATTTTTGCTTTTTTAATTTCTCTTGATAATTTTTTTTGTTTTGTAAAAGATACTGACGTTATTTTAGAGGAAATAATTTTACCATTTTCATAAACATATTTTTTAAGTAAGGGAATATTTTTATAATCAATTATTGGAGCATTCTTAACAGACAGTGGACATTTTTTTGAAAACTTTCCATCATTCCTTTGAAATAAACTGAGTTTACTTAAAGAATTTCCGCCTTTTTTTTGAAATTTTTTATTTTTTCTTTTCACGTCTTTTTAATCTCTACTTCTTTGATTTATTAAAAAATTCATTTTCTGTATCTAATTTTTTATATTTAACCGTTAAGTGTCTAATTATTGCAGTGTCAACTTTAATTTTTTTTTCTACCTCATTTAAAGTTTTGTTTGTTCCTTCAAATTTATAGTGTATGTAGAAACCTTTTTTGTATTTCTTAATTTTTGACGCAAGGTTTAAAAGCCCCCATTCTTCAATTTTAACCACTTTTCCAGAAGAGTTTTTTATTAGCTCGTTATATTTGTTTTTTAAATTATTAATTTCTTTTTCTGCTAAATCCTGCTTAGCTATAATTGTGTTCTCGTAAAAAGCCATAATAAATAGTGTTAATATTGTTAATAAAGTATAAATAAAAAATGGTTTATACTATAATAATCAATTATATCAATACTAATAATTATTGAATAATCTATATAAATGAACGCTTTATTATTTCCAGGTCAAGGATCACAAATAGTTGGCATGGGTTCAGAATTTTACAATAATTTTGAAATTGTAAAAAAAATTTTTAAAGAGGCAGATGAAAAACTTGAATACCCGATTTCTAAAATTATTCTTGAAGGCCCGGAAAAAGAGCTACAACTTACAGAAAATACTCAGCCAGCAATTCTAATAGTAAGTTATTCAATATTTACGATATTAAAAAAGGAGTTCAATTTTGAATTCAAATCTTTTGATTATTTTGCAGGTCATTCATTAGGTGAATATAGTGCATTAGTATGTTCCGATTCTTTAAATTTTAGTGATGCTCTATTTTTACTGAATGAAAGGGGAAAGTCTATGCAACAAGCTGTACCATTAGGCCAGGGCAGCATGTTAGCAATACTTGGGTTAGATATTCAAGAAATTAACAATTTAATTAAAGACCACAGAAATGATAAGATTTGTGAAATAGCAAACGATAATGCTAATGGTCAAGTAATTGTAAGTGGAGAAAAAGATTGTTTAAATTCATTACAAACTGTCCTTAAAGAAAAAAAAATTAAGTCAATTCCTTTAAAAGTAAGCGCACCATTTCACTGTTCACTCATGAAACCAGCAGCAGAAGAAATGAAGAAAAAAATTATTGGGACACATTTTAATGATCCAAAGTTTGAAATCATAAACAATGTTACAGCAAGATCAGAAAAAAATTCATCTAAAATAAAAGATTTATTAATTGATCAAATTTTTTCTACAGTTAGGTGGAGAGAGAGCTTAATTTATATGAGTCAAAATGGTATTAAAAACTATATTGAAATTGGACCAGGTAAAGCTTTATCAGGTATGGTAAAAAGAACTATAAAAGACTCAAATAGCTTTTCAATAAATACAATTGATGATATGAAAAAAATTTGTAATGAATTTTAAAGATAAAAAAATTTTAATAACTGGAGCAACTGGTGGTATTGGCAACTGTTTAGTTGATAGATTTTATAATTTTGGAGCTAATATAGTTGCTACTGGAACTAAAGAAGAAAAACTAAATTTACTAAAAGAGAAATATACAAATATTACAGTTGAAAAATTTAAATTAGATGAACATTCTAAAATAGAAGAGTTTATAGATACTGTTAATAAAAAATTAGATGGTTTAGATATTTTAGTCAATAATGCTGGTATTACTTTAGACAACCTTTCTATTAGATTAACTGAAGAGAATTGGAAAAAAGTGATTGATATAAATTTATCTTCTACTTTTTTAATGTGTAAGTATGCTATAAAAAAAATGTTAAAAAATAAAAGTGGCAAGATTATAAATATTACTTCTATAGTTGGTCATACGGGGAATCTTGGACAATCAAATTATGCAGCATCTAAAGCTGGTATCGTAGCATTTTCAAAAAGCCTAGCTATAGAGTACGCAAAAAAAAATATTAATATAAATTGTGTTTCCCCAGGTTTTATAAAAACAGAAATGACTGACGGTATTAACGAGGAATTTAAAAAAATTTTAATAAGCAAAATACCTGCAGGTGCTTTAGGAACTGGAGAAGATGTTTCGAATTGTGTAGCTTTTCTCGCATCTGACATGGCCAAATACATTAATGGAGAAACAATCCATGTTAACGGTGGAATGTATATGTCTTGACAATTCTAATTAATAATCTATTAAGAAATAAACAAAGAAAGGTATTCATGTCAGAAGATATTAAAAACAAAATAAAAAAAATTGTAGCCGACCACCTCGGTATAGAAGAAGAAAAAGTGACTGAAGAAGCAAGCTTTATTGACGACTTGGGCGCGGATAGTTTAGACACAGTTGAACTGGTTATGGCTTTCGAGGAAGAATTTGGATCAGAAATATCGGATAGCGAAGCTGAGAAAATTTTAACAGTTGGCGATGCAATTAAATTTATTG
>MDSV01090867.1_pt1 | contig 14822 bp, 12 predicted proteins | sample 810851 | NCBI WGS metagenome assembly MDSV01 (sample SAMN05326640, study PRJNA326480) | marine metagenome | isolation source: seawater | place: Atlantic Ocean: North East | collected 2012 | reverse complement strand
TTTCTTTTTTTTAGCCATAAAATTTTATTTTTTGTTTTTTTTATTTACATTTTCTGGAAGATCTTTAATGGTTATATTTTCAAAGAGTTTTCTTAATAAGAAATCTGATGATATAGAAATTCAGGGAATAGATATACAAATATTTTATCCTTTAATAGGAATGTTTTTAATAGGTAATTATTTAAACCTAATAAACATTTTCCTACCTCTTAAAAGCAACTTCTCATTTTTGTTTTTATTAATATTGTTTGTAAATTTTTATGAAAAGATCAATATAAATAAGCTTCGTATTTTTTCTTATGTTTCTTTGTTATATTTGGTGCTTCTTGTTTCTAGTTACGATATAAATTTTCATTATGATGCAGGTCTTTATCATTTAAACAATCAACTATGGCTTTTGGAAAGCAATGCAATAAAAGGATTTTCTAATATATATGGAGCATTTGGTGTTAGCTCCATTCACGAATATATATCAGCGTTTCTTTGGTTAGATACAACATTTATATCTTTACATTTTATAAATCTTATCTTTATTGGTTCTTTGTATTTTTTCCTAGTTTATGGATTAATGATTACAAAGAATAAATTATTTTATGCACCATCATTATTTTTGTTATTATTTTCTATCTTTGACAACTTTGGTTTATCGGGTGGAAGGAATGGGTTTGTAAATATACAAAGCGTGGGGAAACAAGACGCCCCAATTGGAATTCTATTTTTAATTACCTCGGCCCTGATTTTATCTTCTTTAATAAAAAAAAGCTTTTCAACTGATGAATTATTAATTTATTCTTTATTTGCTCTATTTATTTTCCAGTTAAAAATAAGTGGTTTCGCAATTATATTTATTTACTCTATATATCTCTATTATTTTTATTTAGATAAAAATAAATCAATAGATAAATTAACTAAACCCCTATCTATCTACGCTGTTTTGTTTGGACTTTGGATATTCAAATCTTTAATCCATACCGGGTGCTTAATATTTCCTTTTTCATCTTCTTGCTTTACTAATTTGGAATGGGTTGATTTGAACTATATAAAAACCATTGAAGATGTAACAGTTAATTTTAGTTCATCTTATTATTTCAATTCTTCATTTCTTGATTGGGCTAATACTTATTTAGATAATGAAATAAATTTTGTAGTACTTAGTAATTATGTGATTTCGTTAGCTTTGATATTAATAATAAAATATGTTTTTTTTGATAAAAAGAAATTAGGAAATACGAGCGTTTTAGTATCAAGCTTCGTATTTTTTAATATATTATTTTTACTCAGATTTGGCCCTGATTTAAGATATTTGATAGGTTTACAGATGCTTATTATTTTTATAGTTGGGTTATATTCCGAAACTAGAATAAATGTCAATAAATATGTAATTTTCTTTCTTTTGATTACAAGCATTATACTTGTACCAAGACTTCAGTCTTATAAAACATTTAACTTTCTTGATAATCCGAGTATCGAACTTCCAATTCAAGAAATGTCTTATAAGTTTGAAAGGCTCTATCCAGAGACAGGGGATCAATGCTGGGCCAATATTGAGTGTTCTGCAAATAGGGAAAACTATTTTATTGATGATTCTGAATTTTTTAAAAAGGTTCTTTTTAAATAAAAAATTTATTCAGTTTTCTTCAGTTCATAAAAGTAATTAATTAATAGTTTTGAAAATTTCAATCTTGATTTTAATCCAAAATTCCATTTTGAATTTCCATATTCACGTTTAGGAAAATTAAATTCATCTCTAATAACTTTATAATTATTTCTCATGGCTACCCAATAAACATAAGTATCAAATCTAAAATCTTTTGGTGGGTGGTTTAATTTTTCGACTAACTCTTTGTTAAAAATAGTTGGTTGAGCATTTATTTCATACAATTTTATCTTTAAAATATAGGTTGCTAAAACCCCCATGTAATGTGAAAAAAATCTTTCAGTATAGCTTCTACCGTTTCTGATTCCTTTATAAAAGAGAAGAGCTTCACTATCAGAAAACATTTTTAATTTATTAAAAATATGATTTATTTTTTCAAATTCAAACTGTAGATCTCCATGTATCCAGCCAACGTAGGTTGAATCAGTAATACTTCGAAGCCCTTTTTCGACCCCATTTCCATATCCTTCATTTTTGTTAAGATACAAAATTTTTATATTAGATTTTAAATCATTTTCAATGTTCTTAAGATAAGATTTTGAATCATCTGTTGAACCATTTTCAATAATTAAAAAATTAATGTGGTTATTTAATTTTAATAAATTCTCTATTAATACTGGTAATGAGTCTTTTTCATTAAAACAAGGAATAACAATTGTTAAATATTTCATTTTGTATCTAGATATTCGTAAGCATTTTTCATATATTTAAACAATTCATATTCTAAAGGAGTGCCAAGCATTACTGATTTATCTGAATATTGTTCATAAACTTTATATCCTTTGTGAACAGCAGTCTCAACAAGATGGTCAATATGTATTTCTTTTTCATCTTTTTTAATCATGGAAGTTTCATCATATAGTTCTTTATATATATTTTTATTTTTAAACAAGAAAGTACCAATTATAACATTTGAACTTCTTGATTTAGGAGGGCTCTTTATTGAGAGACTCTCAATTAAATTTACTTTTGAATTTATCCAACCATAATTTAATTCTTGCTCAAAAGCTCTACGATAATTATTTTTTGTATATACAACTATGTCATAATCTTCAATCTTTACATCTGTAGTTTTATCTAATATACAATCAGCAGAATGAATTAGAATGGCTTCATTGTTTTCAATTTTTTCAATCAACTTAAGAGCACTTTCTGCCTGTCCTTTAGTAGCCTTTGGAATTCTTTCTATATTAAATTTTTCATCAGAAAAAATTTCTTTATTAAAATCTTTTTCTAAGATTAAAACCTTTGTTTCTATTTGTTTTTTAAAACAATTTAATATCTCAGTAATTATGGAAGAGTTATTTAAATGAAGATAAATCTTCGACTCTTTATAGTTTTTATTTTTAAATCTGCTGGCTTCTCCTGCTGCAGGAATTATTAAGTTTATATTATTTAAATCAATTTTACTTTCTCTTTTAACATTTTCTACTTCATTTAAACTGTAAATGAATTCCTGATAATCTTCGGGGGTACCCCATTGAAAAAAAGATTTTAGTTCATATAGTCTTATGTCAAGTTTGTCCTTAATCATTTCCTCATAAGGGGTACTTATATATACTTCTCCGTTTATGAATGTTCCTAATTCAAACACTTTATTAATATATTTTTTTGCCAATTCACCCGATTTAAAATAATAAGTTCCACTAGATGCATATTCGTTCATTTTGTCTGATGTAAATGGTTTTTTTTCTTGTATAGATAAGACTTTATCTTCTTGGCTTTGAATAAAAGCATAGTTATTTCCGTAAATACTATGTGGGTGTAGTCCAATATATGAAGGGACAACACCATCTGGATTGTTGTTCAAGACATACATTTTAAATTTTTCCCAATCCCAAATATTTGAAAAATCACAATAGTTTATTAAAACAGGGCTTTTAGTCTCAAGCAATCTTGATTCCAAGAGAGCACCCCCAGGCCCCGTTTTCTGATATTCTATTTTCACGATGTTGCAATTAGATATTTTGCTAAAACATTCCTTTAGTTCCTTATCTTCATATTCATCTTTGTTTACTATAAGATTTATATCTTTTTCTCCAGGAAACATGTCTAGGATATGTTCAATTATCATTTTATTTTTTACCTTTAAAAATTGTTTTGGGGTCTTTATTCCTTCTTTTTTAAATCTTTTACTCATTCCCGTCATGGGTATTATTATTTTCATTTATTTATACCAATTCTCAATATTTCATCTTCCGAAAGTCTGAGTTTCCTACCAGCATCTTTATTTATGTAATTTATAATTTTATTGTCATTAATTAATCCATATATGATTAACAGAGTTTTGAAATAGATTAATTGAGTCTCCGATAATTTATTTTTGAAATAAAAAAAATTACTATCATATTGTATTGTGTCGTTTGTACTTATCTTTTCTGAAAAAAAATTAGGAAAAAAGACCGAATGATCTGGAAATAAATATTTTCCATTAAACTTTTCGTATTTGATACCTGGGGAAGGATTTTTAATTACATTATTAACTTGTTTAAGGCTGTTTATATCTTTTAATATAAAATTAAGTTTTTGATAATCAATAAGTTTTGAAAAAAGTTTTTCAATATGAAAAATTTTACTATAAAGCTTTTGAATATTATTTCCCTCAAGAATAACTCCATGATTATATAGAAAAAAAGTTTTAAAGTTATACTTTGTATTCAAATTTACCATTTCCTTTGCTAGTTCTAATCCAGGTCGTACATACTTTATAGGTAAAATTTTATTTTTATAAAGAAATGAATTAATTTCATTCTTTTTATAAATACTAGAGATAATGATTGAGGGAATGCTGTGATAATGTAATACATATTTATCAGGCAACATAACATGTAAAGGAGCTTCAATAGATAAGTCCTTTTGAAATTTTTTGTTTTTTAAATTATCTTTCTTGTAATGATTGAGTATATTATTTAATTTTATTTCTTTAAATATTTTTTCTTTACTCGAATCACTCAAAAAAGAACCCGATTTTTTTATAAGAATACTTTTATTAAATTTTATACTTGTATTCCCCCCTGGCCCCTGACAGAGTAAGAAATTGTTACCTATCTTTTCTGAATAATTAATAAAACTTTTCATTCTTATTAATGGTAATTTATAATACTTATACAAATGCTTGATAAAAAATATTTTTTGGTAGGACTATTATTCTTTAAATATTTTATTTTATTAAGAACAATTCCTGATTTGGAAACAACAAGATATATTACGTTTTTTGAGCAGTGCGTAAATTTAAAATCATGCATAAACCCTTATAGCAATATAGATTTACTAGAAAAACAATATCTAACCTTTCCATATAGTAATTTTATGTATTTTGTTTTGTTGCCCTCTTACTTTATTGCTAACTTTTTTAATTTTTCTTTTGTTAATTTAAGTTATTTATTTTTTGAAATATTGTTGATTTTTATATTAAGAAAACTATTTAATATTTCGTTCAGGAATCTTTATTTGATTTTAGTTTTGAACCCTGTAGTTATTTACTCAATCGGTATTTTAGGTCAATTAGATTTTATTCCTTTAACTTTCTTTATGGTCTCACTCTATTATTTAAAAAATAAAGAAAAATATTATTCGATTTTCTTTTTAATCCTTTCTTTAACAACAAAAATAGTTTTCTTAATCCTGCTACCTATTGTCGTTCTATATTTTTTAAAAATTGATCAAACACGAGAAGAGAATAGGAATACAATATTTTATACATTAATTGTCGGAACATTATTTAATTTCCAACTTCTTATAGATAAAGCTTATTCAAAAACCGTTTTCTTTGGTATCAACAGAGGATATGATGTTGTAAGCGACTCATCAAATTTATTTAGTAACAACCTTCTTTTTATCATGCTTTTTTTAAGTTTCACTTTTTTTATGTTTTGGAGAAATATTCATAGGCTAGATTTTGTCGGGGTATGTATCTTTACAAGTTTTATGACATTACCAATTTACATAACAAATTTATCAAATATTGGTTGGGTGCTTTGGTCCTTCCCATCTTTTTTAATTTTGTTTTATTCATATGAATACAAAACAAAAACATTAATCATTTTGTTTTTTAGCATACTTGTTCTTGCAAATGAAGAAAATGAATTTGTTTCTATAAGAGATGATTATCTTGAAATATTAAATTACTTAATTTATTTTTCTAGCATTTTAATAATTTATTATTTGTTTGAAATTTTAACAAAAAATATTTATTACAAAATTAAATCATCACCGATAATAATTTCGATAGCAGGGGATTCAGCTGTTGGCAAAACTACTTTATCTGAGTTATTAAATAAATATTTTGGAGATAAGTTTGTAGACAAAGTAGAACTAGATAGTTTTCACAAATTTGAAAGAGATGATCCTGCCTGGAAAGAATACACTCACCTTAACCCAGATATGAATAATCTTATTGAATTTAAAAATACTGTGCTTAATTTGATTAATGGTGAGACAGAAATAATTAAAAACTACAATCATTTAACTGGAAAATTTGACTCAACAAATAAAAAAAGAATTAAAAATTTTCTTATTATTGAAGGACTTCATTCTCTTTATTTCAATGACCTAAACCAAAAATTTGATTTAAATGTATTTCTTGATTTGGAAGAACAAATAAAAAAAGATACAAAACTTTCTAGAGATTTAAAAAGAAAAAAGAAAAAAGAAAAAATCTTAGAAGAAATAAAAAAAAGAAAGAAAGATTTTGAAGAACACATACTGCCTCAGCGTTCCTTTTCTGATATATATATTAAAACAATATTAAGAGACGAAGTTAATGTAAAGTTTAAGTTATTTTTTAAAAATGATTATTTCTTTGAATTTAAGTCAATGGTTGAAAGTGTTGAAGGTGTAAGGATATTAAACGAAAAACAGGAGCCTGGATTAGTTCAGTTTGATTTAGATATAAGCAATAAAAATTATGTCGAATTTTTTAATTTGTTGACTGAGAATTTAAACAATCTTAAAAATAATAAATTTAAATTGACTGAAATAGGTCATGTAGATAATTCAGAATTATTATGCAAGCTGGCACTTATTTTGTTTATGTTGAATAAAAAAATTGAAAGTAAACTATGAGAAAAATAATTATTTTTGATTTAGACAATACTTTTTACAATTATGAAAATAGTCACAATGCCGGACTAAAAGCAGTTTTTAGTTCCCAAAAAGAGTTTGATGATTATGAGAAATTTTTTATAAAATATGAAGAAACAAAAAAAAAGGTCCAAAAAAGACTTCTTGGAAATCCATCTAGACATTCAAAATTGATATATTTTAAAGATTTATTTCATGAAAAAATAGACTTACAGAAAATATACGATTTGGAGTCTGTTTATTGGGAATCTTTTATTGACTCAACTGAGATTGATAAAGAAACAGTTAATTTATTAAGTAACAAAAAAAGAAATAGTGATTTATATTATTTATTTACAAACCAAAACACAAATATACAATTAAAAAAAATTAATTCATGGGGTTTAGATTTTTTTGATCTTGTAATTACTTCAGAAGAGGTTGGATTTGAGAAGCCTGATTATAACTTTTTTAATTATGCTGATAACTTTGTAGTAGATTACACAAAAAAGAAAAATTCTCAGATCTATTCTATTGGTGATGACTACAGAAACGATATAAAGTTTTGGCAAGACAAATATAGTTCCAACTCTTATCTTATAGATAATAATTTGTCAGAATCAAAATTTATATCTGGATCATTTACAGATAGCACAGGAGAGTCTTTCACTACTAATAAAGAGATAGTAAAAACAACATTCAAATTAGCAATCAAGGATATAATGAATAACTAGTTAAAAGTTTTGTTATTTGTAATACAAGATGTAGCTACCAACTTCTTTTTTATTAACCCCGTCAATTTGAATATTTTCATAGGTTACATAAATGTCCGATTCATTTAATATTTCATTTATTTCTTTTGAATCCCAGTATTCCCTAATAAAAAAATCTTCATTATACGTAACACCATTTCTTGGGATGAATAAATTTGGATTCCAGTAAACAGTTTTAAAGTTTAAATTCTCATTTGACATATAGATTTTTTTTATTTCATCAACCGTTTTATCAACTCCATTTATAGCTTCGTCTACACTTATTATTCCTGCGTAACCATATTCATGATTTGGAATAAACTTTTTTTCCTTATTATGTTCAAACAAATTATTTGCGAGGCCAGAAAATGAAGTCAAGATAAGGAAAAAAATAACTAAATTGTCTTTTAAATTTACTTTTTCTAAGTTCCTATATATAGCTAAAACAAGAAATATAAAAGGGAGGTTAATATACCATATAAATTGTCGTTCAATTAAAAACATATAAAAAAGCATATAGATTATAAAAATAGAAATAAACAACAAAGAATATGAATCTTTTTTTAAAAATGATTTTTTTGTTACAAGTACAACAACAACGATTAACAGTAAAAGGAATAAGAAATTTAAATATGTTGGAATACTGTAAAAGCTACTTATTGTTTTTGACCACAAAGCCGGATAAGAAAAACTGAAAACGTTTTCTTGACCGTATGAGCCTTGACTTATTAACCATGTTATATATTTACTGTAAAAATTTGGAATATTTAAACCAAAAACATTAATAGGTGGAAGAATCAATATTGGATTTACAAAAAGTAATGAAAATATAGATATAAAAAAAGTTCTAGAGATTAATTCTAATTTGTTATTGTAAGTTTTAAATATAAACGCCAAAACAACAAACAAAACAATAATGAAATTAATTTTTAAAAAGCTTGCAATAAATAAAGAAATTAATGAAAAATAGTATTTTTTATTTTTTAAATAATATAAACCAATAGCCATAAATAAAAGTGCAAATGTTTCTGGCTTTGGAAATCTATTTAAAAATTCAACGCCTGGAAGGGAATAGAATGTGATTAAAGAAATCCACAAATATTTTTTATCTAAGAAAGTTTTTGATAGAAAATAAAAAACATAAGCTAAGATTGCAATATTAAAGATTCTAGCTGCAGTTATTGTGGTCTCATCTGAAATAAGAGAAAAAGGCCCAATAATTATTGTAAAAATGTTCGACCAAAGCCTTCCATAACGAAGATCACCGCCATAAGAAAATTCAGTAAGAAGTATTAATGTTTTTTTAAAAAAATTATTTTCAATATTAATAAACCTGTTAAAAACATCATCAAATAACCAAACATTGTATATATCATCGATTATTATTCTTTCGTCCATAAAAATAATTTCATATTGATTAAATTTAAAAGCGAAAAAAATATAAAAAAATAGAATTAAAAAGGGTAAAGTTTTGACTATTTTATTATTATTATCTAAGAAATGATTACTAAATTTCGTCATACTTCATACAATGATACCAATAATTCATAAAGTAAATAGCATTGAAAAGCTAAACAGTTTATCTGATGATGTTGGCATTGAAATAGACATAAGGTTTAGTGGTAAAGAATTAGTGCTTTCACATGATATTCAAGAAAAAGAGCAAAATTTTGAAGAATATCTAGCAAATTATAAGAAACAATTTATAGTTGCAAACATTAAAGAGTCAGGGATTGAAGATAAGGTAGAAAAGATTTTAAAAGAAAAAAAGATTGAGGATTATTTTTTTTTAGACGTTGAATTTCCATATATTTTAAACAATTACAAAAGGCTAGGAAATTTTTTAAGTGTAAGATATTCAAAGTACGAAAGCATAGAGTCAGTATCTTATTTTACTAATAAAGTTAAGTGGTTATGGATTGATACTTATGAGGAATTTGAAATAAGTCAAGAAATTGCAGAAACAATTAAAAACTTTAAAGTCTTTTTAGTGTCTCCGAGTAGGTGGGGAATGCCTGAAAAACTCCAGGAATACATTTCACTCTTTAATGATTATGATATTGACCTACATGGAATAATGATTGAAGAAGGAGAAAAGATTTTATAGTTATGATTGAGCTTATAATTTTTTCAGTTAATTTATATTTAAAATATATTTTTATTTTTATATTATTTTTACTTTTCGGTAGGTCATTTATAGTTTTAATTAATAAGTTTTTAATAAATGAAAATGATATTCCTCAGTTGTTACTCAAAACTAAGAATATTATCTTATATCCAATAATTGGCTCCTTAGTTCTTGGAAACGTATTAATAATGATAAATTATTTTATTGGTTTAAAGCATGGAGCAGTATTTTTGATATTGGCTATATTGTTAATACCAAACTTTTTTGAAATTAAAAGAATTAAATTTAATGAAATATTTACTTTAGACAATTTTTTTTATTACTTAATTATTCCAGGAATATTGTTAATTAGTTCTTCAGATATTAATTTTCATTATGATGCTGCATATTATCATTTGAACCATCAGAATTGGCTACGTGAATCAAACTTAATAATCGGAATGGTCAATATATTTTGGCCATTTGGCATGTCTTCAATTTATGAATATATCTCATCAATTTTATGGTTTAAAGACTCATTAATTTATTTACATTTCCTTTCATTAATTTATTTACATTTCTTTTTTTGTTTTCTTTATTTTCAACTATTTAAATCAGGAAGTAAAAATTTAAAATATGCATCTTTATTTATACTAGTTTTTTCTTTCTTAGATAATTTTGGATTTGAAGGAGGAAGAAACGGTTTTATATATATTCAAGAGATAGGGAAGCAAGATATTGCTGTAGCAATCCTTTTTTGTTTTGCTAGCCTCGTAATTATTAACAATATTTTAGATTCAAATATAAATAAATTAGATTTTATTCTTATCTCTCTTATATGTTTTTATATATTCCAACTAAAAGTAAGTGGTGTATTCATCTTCTTCCTCTATTTTGTTCTAATTTATGTTCTTGTAAATCAAAAAATATATAAATTTAAAAATATAATATATCTTCAAATACCTGTAATCTTTTTTGGGATTACATGGACTATAAAAAGCCTACTAACAACTGGATGTCTTATTTTTCCACTCTCTTCAACTTGCATAAAAACATTAAGTTGGTATGAGAATGGCTCAACTAAAAGAGTCGAAGAATACACTACAAGTACAAGTTTTGCTTATATGGAATATTTTAAAGATCCAAATCTTTCATTTTTTGACTGGTTTAATGATTTCTTTAATTCAAGTAATTATGCAGTTTTTTCAAATTACTACAGATCAGTATATTTAAACTTTTTTATTTCTTTTTTGATTGTTTATGGAATAAAAAAGGCATTATTTAGAAATAAAACTTATGAGAAAAAAATTAAATATACAATATTGGCTTACATCATTTTGAGTTTGGCTTATCTTGTTTTCTACGGTCCAATTCCTAGATACTCAATTGGTATTTTATGCACAATAATTGGAGTTGTGGGCTTTTTTGTTGAATCTGATAAAATAAAAATTCCAAAAACACTCCTGGTTTTATTATTTTTATTTTCACTAGCTTTAGTTCCAAGAGTAAATTCTTATACGAACTTTATTAACAATAAGGCCTACTCGTTATTTGATCCGAGAACAGAACTTCAATATAACGAAATTAAAAGTAATGAAGGTTGGGTAAAACCAGACAATGGGGATAGGTGTTGGATAAATTTGAAATGCACGATGGAAGATTTAAATATTTTAATTGATGAAGGCAGTTTTTTTAAGACTGCTTATAAAGAAATTTAGAGAACCTAAAAGTTTTACTAATTTATATATCTAAAATCTTTGTCAATTAAATTTTCTTGGATTAAATAATTAAGTTTTTGAATTCTTTTTGAATTTTTGTTAAGCTCGAAATTTTTGTAATTAAATAATAAATCTTCAATTCCTCTTTCAAGATTAAAGGAAAAATTAAATGAAGGAAAAACATGTTTTAAGTAAGAAAAATCAACAGTGTAAGACCTTTTATCGTCACCTAAATCTCCAAAAGAAATATTTTCAATCTTTGTCATTTCTGCTATTTTTAATGCAATATCTTTAATAGAATAATTCATTTCATTACTTCCTACATTAAAAATTAATTTTTTTGACTCTTCTTCAGTGATTAATAGGTAGATAATTTTACATATATCTGTAATGTGCACAATAGGTCTTTTAGGAGACCCGTCAGAAAGCAACTCAATTTTGTTATTTTTTATAGCAGAATATACTAAATCATTTACTACAAGATCTATTCTGTGGTTAGGGGAAAATCCAAATGCAGTCGCATTTCTTAGAATTTTTATTTGATAATTAGAGTCTAAATTTAAGAGCAAATTTTCATTTTCTACCTTTGCTTTTGCATACTCTGTTAAAGGATTGAGTTCCGAGTTTTCTTCATAGGGATAAGTACTGTCTACACCATAAACACTACATGATGACATATAAATTAATTTAGAAACTTTAGATTTATTAAGAATTGAAACTAGTTTTTTTGTTCCATTTATATTTATGTCTTGAGTAATTTTAGGATCTATTTCCCCCATTGGGTCATTAGATAGCTCTGACATATGAATCACAATATCAATGTCTTTTATATCATCTTCGTCTATATCTCGAATATCTTTTATTTTTGAAAGGTAGGTTTTGGATACTATTTCTTTAGGTTCATCAAAATATTTAGAATCTAGTGCTTTAATATTAAATAATTTATGATAGTTATCTATAAAATGACTTCCTATATATCCAAATGCTCCTGTCAGTAGAATATTTTTTCTATTCATAATTTAACCAAGGCGTTTCTCCACTTTCCCATAGTTTATTTAATTCAATGTACTCACGATAAGTATCCATTGGTTCAAAATAACCGTTATGAATAAAAGCCCTAAGTTCTTTCTCTTGTGAGAGACTTACTAAGGGTTCAGTTTCTAATGTTGAGTCTTTGTTTAAATAATTTATGAATCTTTTGTTAAAGACCATAAAACCAATGTTTACGTAATCTTTAGTTAGTTTAGGTTTCTCAATAAAATCTTCAACCACTGAGTTATCATCAAATTTTACCAAACCAAATCTGGAAGTCGGATTTGAGACAGTAATGGTTCCTATATTCTCATGTTGTAAATGAAAATCAATGAGGCTTTCAATATTTACATTTGCTAGGCCATCTCCGTAGGTGACTATAAAGTCATTGTTTAGATAATCAGAAACATTATACAACCTACCACCTGTAGGTGTTTCTAATCCAGTATCAATTACTTTTATATTTTTTCTATTTGAAAAATAAGAGCTTATTTCATCCCCTAAATAACCAGAACAAATAATAAATTCAAAATCTCCAAATAAAGAAAATATATTAATTAAGTGTTCTAAAACTGGTTTTCCACCAATTTGAACCATTGGTTTTGGGAGGTTTTCAGTCATTTCTCTCATTCGAGTACCTTTACCACCAGCAAGCAGAACAACCTGAGAAATCTTTTTCATAATTTAATATACAATATATTTCTATACTAATTCTATGAATAAAATAATATTTATAACTGGATCAACTGGTTACATAGGGTCACAATTAACAAAGAAGATAGAGACAAAAAGTACTTTTTTTATAAATAAATCTTCAATTAAAGATAATTTTTATGTTTTTAATAATAAAAATGAAAAATTTGGACTTTCCGAATTTATTAATAAGGAAATTATTGTAGTGCATTTAGCTACTTTTTTTTCAAAGTCTTTAGAGGATGAAAAAAAGATAATCGATGCAAATATAAATTTTGGGAATCTGGTTCTAAAAAATATAGGTAATTTGAATATATCTAAGTCAATTTATTTAAATTCAATGTATAAATTTTATAATGATATCAATACAAGGGAACTAATGTATACAAAAACTAAAACTGAGTTTTCAGAAATAATAAAAAATCATTCATTAGAAAATAACTATATATTTGAAGAGATATTTCTTGACAATACCTTTGGGGGAATAGACAAAAGAAAAAAAATTGTTCCCTTGATTATTGAAAGTTTGTTAAAAAAAGAAGGAAATCCAATAAATAATCCTGAAAATAAGATGAATCTAATGTACTTAGATGATGTTATAGAAAGAATAAAGATATCAATAAATAGTCAAGATGGTGGATCGAATTTATTTATAAATGAAAAATCTCTTGCGTTAAGTTCAATATATAACTTTTTACATGAATTTTTAAACACTAAAGAGATTAATGAAGAATATTTAAAGTTTTATGACAACGAATATATTACAAATTCATTAAAGATTGATCATAAAAATATTAATCTTTCAAGTATTCCAGATGAGCTAATTAATATGTTAAGTATATGAAATTAAATAGTTATTCAGAAAAGTTTAAAGAGGTAAAAATTGCTGAAGGTATTTTTTTTGAAGACGAAAGAGGCTTCTTGAAGAAAACTATGTTTGGTGATGAACTAAGCAATACTATGGAATCAATAAAAGAAGTCATATGCTCCTCGTCGAATAAAGATGTAGTTAGGGGTTTACACTTTCAAAAAAAACCAAATGAAATAGAAAAATTTGTTACTTGTATTAAAGGTAGAATTATTGATGTATTTTTAGATATTAGAAAAGGTTCTGATAACTATGGTCAATATGGAATGGTTGAACTATCAGAATCAGATAAAAAAGCTATATTTATTCCAAAGGGCTTTGCACATGGATATGGGGTTCTTTCAGAGGTTGCTACTGTTATCTATCTTCAATCGGGAAATTATAATGAAGAATCAGATTATTCAATAAACCCACTAAGTCTTGAAATTGATTGGAAAATAAAAAACCCAATAATTTCTGAAAAAGATAAAACAGCTGATAATTTTAAAGATTTTACACCTTAATTTAAGATTGATTTTAAGTTTTTTCTTAGTTTTTTCTTAGTTCGTTTATATTTATCAATTATGTTAAAAAACCTAAATATTCTAAAAAAAGCTATATTAAAAATGTCAAAAATTTTGATTTTGTAACGTAATATTTTTTCTTTACTTTTTAAATATTCAAGTTTTTGATGAATACTTAAAAGAACAAGTACTTCTAAAAATCTTGGATATCCATATAAATCAAGTCTGAAACGATAATGGAATTGATTAAAATCAATATCACTATAAGTTGGATAATTGATAAAATCTTGCCTTGTAGTAGGAGTCAACTTCTTTCCCAAATTGTTTAAGAGCTTTCCCAACGCTACGTCATCAAGTAGATCAAAGTCCCATTTATTTTTATTTTCTACAATAGTTTTAATAAGGTCTCTGGATAGAAAATATCCAGCTCC
>MDSV01213655.1_pt1 | contig 14823 bp, 4 predicted proteins | sample 810851 | NCBI WGS metagenome assembly MDSV01 (sample SAMN05326640, study PRJNA326480) | marine metagenome | isolation source: seawater | place: Atlantic Ocean: North East | collected 2012 | reverse complement strand
TTACTTATTATAGCACAAATTAATTAGGAAGTCCACTATTAATTCAATGCACCAGCAATGTCTTGTGGACTCGCAGCAGAAAAATAAGACATACCAGCACTTAAAGGTCCTTTTGGTGATGCTGTTGCTGTGTCATTTGCATAATCTAAACGATCTGTTGATGTTAGAGCAGGGGTTGGATATGGCATGGCTCCAGCGGTATAGTATGCATACGCAGGTGAACTCATACCTCCAAAATTTCTTCTCGTTCGGGTCATTGATCCTTTTTGAACTGATGTAGCGGTATCATTACTATAATCAATACGTGTTGTTGAAGATAATTCTGGGTTTGTTCCACCAGCAACGTATCCATAATCAGCAGTTCCAGCAGAGGATAATTTTCTACTACCTTGATGTAATGGTCCTTTGTCTGGTGCTGTCGCAGTATCATTTGCATAATCAACTCGTTGAACCCTAGAATTATTTTGGAATGGTGGAGATCCTCCACAAACATATCCATAACTTAAATTACCTACTGCAGTTTGAAGATATCTACTAGCGGTTAAATTTCCTTTTAGAAGTCCCGTCGAGGTATCATTCGCATATTCAATCCTATCGATATTTGTAGTTCCTGTGGTTGATGGTCGTTGTCCTCCAGATTGATAACCATAAGTTTTATTTCCCATTCCACTATATGTTCGATAAACAGGTTGAGCTAAATTTGCTACTGTTGGTGCTGTTGCTGTATCATTTGAATAATCAATACGTTGAATTAGTGAATTACCAGGACCAGGAGGACCACCAAATGTATATCCATGAGTTTTACTACTTACAGCAGAATGATAACTAGTGGTTGCTGATAATGGTCCTTTTGTTGGTGCTGTTGCTGTGTCATTTGTATAGTCTATTCTCTGTACGTTCGTTCCTGATCCCAAAACGTATCCCATAGAAGGAGCAGGTGCTGGTGCTTGTGTAGGAGATGGGAATGGTGGTTCAACTGGTGCTGGTGGAGCAGCGAGTATAGCAGATGTACCAGTTAAATTATTTCGAGGACCAGTTAAAGGACCTTTTGAAACTGTGTTTGATGTATCATTTGCAAAATCAAGACGATCAGTAGAAGATAGATAATTATTTCCACCAGGAACAACGTTATAACCACCACCAAAATATCCGTATGAAGAATTGGATACTCCAGCAAACTCTTTCTTTATAACAGTTAAGGTGCTTTTCGGTGATGCTGTTGCTGTATCGTTTGCAAAATCAATACGATCTATTGTTGAATAATAAGTTCCTCCTGGATTAGCAACACCGCCACCAAAATATCCATATGCGGGAGATGCCAATGCTCCAAGTCCTTGTCTCGCAATACTCAAAGGTCCTTTTGTAACCAAGTTTGAAGTATCGCTTCCAAAATCTAAACGTTCAACAGTTGATAAAGGAGATGGTGTGTGTCCTCCTCCATAATATCCATAATTACTACTTGAGACTGCTGCTCTCGGTCCTCCTTGAGATGCTGGAAAAGTGGATACTGCACCAGGTGCTGTTCCTGTTCCATTATCATTTGAAAAATCAATCTTTTCAATATTTGAACCATATGGCCATGGTGTATTACGATTAACTCCACTTATGTATCCGTAATTAGCATTCCCTGTTATATTAATTCGATACCAAATGCCACTCGTATTACCTCTTGTGGTAAATGTTTCATTGGTAAGATCAAGACGTTGTATGGTGCTCATGTAAGGACCTGTTACAGTATTTGGTCCTGTACCACTTCCTCCAATAAAATATGAGAAAGCAGGAGAAGAAATACTACCCAACTCATGTACACCATTATTAATTAAACTTGCTACCTGAGACCCTGTGCTTGTATCATTATCAAAATCATATCTTTCTATAGTTGAAAATCTACTAGGACCCATACCAGGACCTACAGGTGCATAAGAATTGTTATTAAATCCACCAGCAAAGTATCCTCTTGGAACTGGAGCACTATCTATGAATCTTACTCTTTGAGGTGCTGCTAATGCATTTGCTCTACTACTAAAAGTACCTGCACTACCATATCTTGCAGAACTCATAGGACCTTTTGGTGTTGCTGTGTTTGTATCATTATTAAAATCAAGTCGATCTACTCTTGTTGTAGCATTATAAGGATCCTTACCAGTCATCCAATACCCATAATCCCTACTTCCTATTAAACTTGCTTGTTTTCTTGCAACACTCAAGGGACCTTTATCTACTGTATTAGATGTATCATTTGCATAATCAAGACGTTCTATGTAAGTAGTTCCAGGATTAGCTACCTGATGCCAATAACCATAAGCAGGACTACCAGTTGCAGCAGTTTGACTAGATACTCGTTGTAATGATCCTTTTTGAACAACAGCAGCATCATCATTAGACATATCAAGACGTTCTATCCTACTTGAATTAGAAGGACTAGGTTGAGGGGCTGCATCACCTCCACCAAAATACGCATAGCTAGGAGTTCCAGTCGCACCCATGCTATATCTGTTACCAGAAAATGGTGTTTTGAGCACTGAATCTGCACTATCATTTGACCAATCAAATCTCTGCAAAAAATGTCTTGGACTTGGATCTCCACCTGCCCAATAACCATAAGAAGTATTTCCCATTGCAGCAGCATAATATTTCGGTTGAATCAAACCACCTCTTAAACTTGGAGTTGCAAGATCGTTTGAATAATCTGTTCTCATAAGAGTTGTCTTTCTACCAGTAGGTGGATTACTAGAATTAAAATTATATCCACTAGTGATATATCCATAATCAAGAGTTGATGTTCCAGTATTACCCCATGAGTAAAATCCAGAGGGAAGGTTACCTCTGGCTGATGCTGTTGCTGTATCATTTGAATAATCAATACGATCTACGACTGACATACCACCATCATAGGGACTTGGTTGTCTTCCACCAGCAGAATAACCAGTGTTAGGACCATTTGAAGCGATTGGACTTCCCTTTACTTTATCTCCAGCTATTTGAGTAATAGTGGTTGGAAACCCATTTTCACGAGCACTTGTTGCAGTTAGATATGCTCTACCACTACTTAACGGTCCTTTCGGTGATGCTGTTGCTGTATCATTTGAATAATCAATACGACTTACGTTAGGTACATTCCCAGAAAATCCACCCATATAGTATCCATAATCACTATTTCCAGTAGCGGAAGCAGCATATTTATTATGAGGTCCAGGTAAAGCACCTTTTGCGACTGCTGTTGTTGTGTCACTACTATAATCAAGACGATCTATCAAAGTGGCAGGACTACTTTGTGCTCCCATCCAATATCCATAATTACTGTTGCCTGTAGCGGACAACTTATATCCATTATTAGTTCTAGGACTACTTAATGGTCCTTTTGGTGATGCTGTTGATGAATCACTGGCATAATCAATTCTGGATATAATTGAACCAGCTCCTGTTCCTGCTCCACCACCAAAATATCCATAAGAAGTATTTCCCGTTGCTCCACCAGCCCAGTGTGCCTTTACCAAATCTCCTACTGGTGTTGCTGCTACTGTATCATTAGAGTAATCAATTCGCTGCACTGCTTTGTCTGGTCCACCATAACTACCACCAAAGTATCCAAAAGAAAGATTACCTGTTGCTTGTCTCCAATAACCATTAGAAGCCAGTGGTCCTTTTGGTGATGCTGTTCCAGTGTCACTTGCAAAATCAACACGATCTACAAAAGAAGCAAACTGACCAGCACCTGGAGCACCACCACCTGCATATGCATGAGTTGAATTACTTGATGATCCAAGTCTATTTCTAGCTTGTGATAAAGGTCCTTTAACTGCTGCTGTTGCAGTGTCGTTTGAAAAATCAATTCTATCTACGTTGGATAAGTAAGGTCCATTATATCCACCTAAAGTATATCCAGTATTAGGAGTTGGACTTGAAACGGGAGATTGTAAAAATACGTAAGGATCTAAAATTGTTGACCATTTATTATTGCTTTGTCTATCTGATATTTTTTCAAGGGAGAATACACCTGTTTTATTTGTTGCTGTCATTTTCTAGGTAGGTGTTATTAGGATACTTCCAGTATTCCAGTTTGCTATACTTATTTAGAATAAAGGGAGACAGCACGTCTTCAGGTTTCTTAGATATTTTCTGCACTTTATTTCTAACGTGATGCATATCTTTTAGATTCCATTGCTTCTCACTTTCACGATGAATATTTTTGACATTATTGAAGTCATGTTTATACCCATCAACTTCTAAAAAATTATATATTCTATCCATTGTTTCCTGTGGAGTATTCACAATATCATTGTACTCAACGATTAGTAAATGATCAGTTTCATTTCGAATAAAAGCTTGTGATTGTGCCCAAAGTGCTTGCTCTACTATTCCCTCATCACTCATCAAATATTGACATCGATTATCATCATCAACTGTAAATCCTTTGTCTATTAATGTTTGATCAATAAAAGATACTTCATCAGAATTACGATGAATCATTGAAATAAATGATGTGAGTATTTCTGAGATATCCCGAACAGGACAAATGATTTTTGGATTTGGATTTACATAAGTTTTAAGTCTCTCAATATTATTTGACCATGCTCGATTGTGATCAATAATAATTGGTTTTTCTACTTTAAAATAATAATTTTCAATTATGTTACTAATTAATTTGTAAGCACCTTCTGGGTTTGGATACCCAATATATTGTTCTGATGTTAAAAAATATTGTTCATTATGATACATCAACTCCATCACTGGAGTTACTGGTTGTGTGTATATATTTGGATTTTGATTAATGATACTTTTCAATAAAGTGCTTCCTGCACGAGGAAGACCTGCCATAAAATAAAAGTTGTGATTCATACTACCATTTATTATCATTATTACCTTTTTCTCTAAAGAAAAATAGTTGAACTAATCTACCATTCTCCATACTATCACCAAAATTATAATTATGCGAATGCCAAAGATGAGTTCGAAACAAAACTAAACGATTATATTTCATTGGACATAACATGTATCTTGTCCACTGATTTCGATCCAACCCTGCACCATACACTGTTGTTTTCCATGCTTCTTTATATGAAGGATAAGAGTAGTATCGTGATTCCTCTGATGTTCTTGGACACTGTTCCCAATGAAGACTATTATGTTTCCAGAAGGATGTTCCCCCCTCATCAATACATTGTTCTGGAGTATTTACATACAAAACACCACCCCAGTCCCAACCAGGATCTACATGAACATCTTGTCTTAAACTATCATGTTCCAATGAAATTCGAAAGTATCCACAAGGGTCTGATGGTTCAAGACCAGCACCTATAACTTCCTCCATTTTTTTATGAGTATCATCATTGTAAAAACCAAGACGTGAGTTTTTACCAGGATAAGTATATTCTGTGCCTGGATCTGGATACTCTGTTGTTAAACCAAAATTTCTTACTTCATCAGGATCATCATAAAAATCATCAATGACAATAATATTTCGTTCCATCAAGTTTTATTTTTATTATAACACAAATTATTAAGGAAGTCCATATGCTCTTGCACTTACTGAGGCATTTCTATATGGGTTAGAATTTAATGTACCCTTTGGTGATGCTGTTGCAGTGTCATTACTATATTCTATTCTATCAGTATATGAAATTTGACCTGAAGGATGCCACCCAGCTGCGACATATCCAAAATCTGGACTTCCAGTTCCAGTATTATACGCTCTCGCGGAGGTTAATGGTCCTTTTGGTGATGCTGTTGTTGTGTCACTTGAATAATCAAGACGATCTACCGAAGTTGATACACTTGGAGCAAATCCATTAATAAAGTAACCAAATGAAGCATTTCCTGATGCAGCATGTCCTGATCGAGTCACACTTAACGGACCTTTTGATGCTGCTGTTGGCGTATCATTAGAGTAATCAATTCGATCTATACGTGTTCCACCAGGAGAACCACCACCAAAGTACCCGTAAGATTGATTACCTGTCGCATGCCATCTTCTCCTAACAGTGGTTAGATTACCCTTTGCTACTTGAGTTCCAGTATCAGAAGCAAAGGTAAGTCTTGAAACTTTTGAGGTTGGAGTTGGGTATGGTGTCATACCACCTGCCCAATATCCATAAGTGGTGTTAGATGCTGCTGCAGTGCTTCTTCCTGCTCGATTTAATGAACCTCTTACTAGTGCTGTCGCAGTATCGTTACTATAATCTATTCTATCCGTGGTTGAAAAATCTGGTCCAGGTTGTTGTCCTCCAGCTCCAATATATCCATACTCCTTCGTGCCACATCCTGACATGGCATACTTAGAAGCAGTTAACACTCCTTTAGGTGATGCTGTTGCTGAATCATTTGCATAATCAATTCGATCTATACCAGAAAATGCATTCCAACCAGGACCAGGAGAACCACCAGCAAAGTAAGCATATGAAGGCCCAGGTGTTGGTAATTGTACTGGGAATGGGAATGGTAATGGGTATCCGATAGCTGCTTGTGCAGGAAGATTATTCTCATGAGCACTATATGCTGTCGAAGCATCTCTATCACCAATCATATTAGCTTTGATTGATGCAGTTACTGTGTCATTGGCATATTCAACTCGATCTGTTCTTGACATAGTACCAGCGTGAGCACCAAAATAATATCCAAAATTAGAATTTCCTGTTCCTGATATATCATACTTATTACCAGTTAAAGGACCTTTTGGTGATGCTGTTACAGTATCATTACTGTAATCAACTCTATCAACTGTTGATATAGATGTAGGTGAAGATGATCTACCACCACCAAAGTATCCAAAATCAGCATTACCTGTTGCTGCAAAATTTGATTTTGGTGTAGAAAAATTACCTTTCGGTGATGCATCTACAGTATCATTTGCATAATCAACACGATCTATTGATGTCATCCAAGGAGTAAATATACCACCTCCACCAAAGTATCCAAAATTAGCATTACCTAGTGAACCTATTCCATGCGTTCTTATTGTTGTTAAAGGTCCTTTTGGTGAAGTTGTTGATGTATCACTCGCATATGTTGAACGGAAAACTGTTGTATGTCCAGGTGCACTCGGTTCTCTTCCACCAGCAAAATATCCAAAATTTATATTTCCTGCTGCATAAAGTCCAAATCTTACAGCACTTAAATCTCCTTTATCTAGTGTTGTTGCTTCATCATTTGAATAATCGGTTCTTTGTATATTTGAGGTTCCTGCACCAGATGGAATATTGTAACCACCACCCGTGTATCCAAAGTCAGTATTTCCTGTGGAATTAACATGATTCACTCCATGTATTTGATTTCCCTTTGTTACCATTGTCTCAGTATCACTTGAAAAATCTATACGTCCTATATCTGTTTTTTGGGCTGGAGCAGAACCACCAGCAACATATCCAAATGGTAACCTTGATTGTTCTGGGGTTGGTGTTGTGGTTTTACTTCCAACATATTTAATTCTTGCTGATAATTCAAATGGTTCAGTGTCTGACCTAGAACTATAAGTTGCATGATAAGCAGTGGCAGCAGCCAAAGGTCCTTTTGGTGATGCTGTTGTTGTATCACTAGCATAAGTAAGTCGATCTACTGATGATACAAAAGTACCACCACTTCCACCACCAGAAAAATATCCATGAGTTTGATTACCAGTTGCCTTAAGATTTAATTTTGACCCAGTTAAATTACCTTTAGGAGACATTATTGGGGTGTCATTTGCGTAATCAAGTCGGTTTGTATTTGAAACTCCGCTAGGTGCTGCAGGTGTAATTCCTCCACCATAATATCCAAAGTTTTTATTTCCTGTTGCACCCAATTGTGTTGTTTGGGTTGGTAAACCTCCTTTCTGCAAACCAGCAAAAGCATCATTTGAGTAATCTATACGAGAGGTGATTGTTGTTGCACCTGAACCGTAGTCTCTTCCACCAGAAAAATATGCAAAGGCTGGACTTGATGTCGCATCTCCCAATTGTTTTGGTCTGTAAATTCCTGCCCTTTGAGTAGTGCCAACACTATCATTTGCATAGTTTAATCTTTGAACCAATGATGAAAAAGTAGGTGAGTTATTATTTCCAGCACCACCAACAAAATATCCATGAGTTTGATTACCAGTGGCTTGATATTTTTGTCTTCGTTCTCCAAGATCTCCTCTTACCACCATCGTTGAACTATCGTTTGAGTAGTCCAATCTTTCAATGGTTGTATATACAGAAGACGCAGGATCAGCTGATCCACCTGCAACAAATCCAAAATCTTTACTTGAGGTTGCTGCTGTAAATTTTCTAGCAGAAGCCAATGGTCCTTTGGATGTCGCGGTATTTGTGTCGTTTGCATAATCGGTACGACTTGTGGTAGTTATCACAGGGGCTGAACCACCAGAACTGTATCCAAAAGCAGGACCAAAAACCTCTACTCCTGTGGCAGTTTTATCTATGGGTAATGCGTTAGATGCTGTAGATGAAAATCCATTTATACGAGAACTCAATGCTCCAGTATCAAAACGAGCTAGTGCTAAATTACCTTTTGGTGATGCTGTTGTTGTATCACTCGCATATTCAAGTCTACCTACTGATGATCTAGAAGGATGTCCTTGAGTCCAATAACCATAAGATGAATTTCCTGTTGCTGCAGCATAGAATGAATATAAAAGAGGACCTTTTGGTGATGCTGTTGATGTATCACTGGCATAATCAATTCGATCTACTTGTGGTGTGAAATAACCACCACCAAAATATCCATAATTAGCATTACCTGTTGCTGCAAGATATTGTCTATCAGCATTCAATGGACCTTTTGGTGATGCTGTTGATGTATCACTTGAATAATCAATGCGTTCTACACTTGACAATCTAGGTGAAGGTGCTCCTCCTCCTGCATGATAACCAAACGAAGAATTACCAGCCGCAGCATGTCTAGCTCTCACTGTACCTAAATTTCCTTTAAGGAACATAGATGTTAGATCGTTTGAGTAATCAAGTCGATCAATTGATGTTCTATAAGGGGATCCACCACCAGAAATGTATCCAAAAGATTCATTACCAGTTGCAGCTGTACCTGATCCAGAGCTGTATTGATATGATGCCTTAGGAGCTTGTGCAAGTATATCTGAAGTAAAATCTAATCTACTTACAATTGACGCATTTGCTGATGGTCCTCCGATAGTATATCCATGATTTTGACTAGATAGGGATGCTATTCCCCCACCACTTTGTATTGTTGGACTTCTTGTTGCTGCTATTGCTGTATCATTTGCATAATCTATTCTATCTACATTTGAATGATCTGGAGGATTATTTCTACCTGCTGTGAAGTATCCAAAATCAGATCCTACTGGTCGATAATAATCTCCTTGAAGAACTGCTGGAGCTGTTGAACCTGCTGGTGATAGTGCATTTGATCGAGCACCTACTTGTCCTCCATTTCCATCAGATTGAGCAAAGTTTAAAGGACCTTTCATTGATGTTGTTGTATCATTCGCAAAATCAATTCTCTCTACAGAAGTTATTCCATTTCCAGCTTCAGTTGTACTATTAGCACCACCTATCCAATATCCTTGTGATGGATTTGATGAACCCATTGCGAATGCTCTAACAACTGATAGGTTTCCTTTAATTAGTGCAGATCCTGTATCATTGGTATAATCCACACGACATATTCTTGAGTTTCTCGTAATATCATGATTTTCACCACTTGACCAGTAACCATAACCAGCATTTCCAACAGCAACATGTTTATAACCTTGTCCTCCAACGAAATTTAATTGCATACTTGTAGCCAAATTCTGGGTATCATTAGCATAATCTAGCTTAGCTAAATCTCCACTATAAGGACCACCACCACCATCAGACCAAGCAAAATTTTGATTTCCAGCAGCAGCTGCTTGAACCCAACTATATGATCTTGGATTATTAGCACCAGGTGATACTTGAGTTGCTGTATCATTTGCCCAAGTTGTACGAAAAATTCGAGGATATGAAGGACTTCCACCCAACCAATAACCATGAGTGTCATTACTACAACCAGCAGTATTCGATCTCGCAGGACCCTCTCCCTTTGGAGATGCTGCTGCTGTATCATTTGCATAATCAATCCTACTTAAGGTGCTTATATTATTATTTGATGCATCTCTTCCACCACTCCAATATCCATGTGTTGTACTACTCCCTCCACCAGAATCATTCACAGCAGTGTTTAGAGAACCTTTGGTTACAGCTGTTGCACTATCGTTTGCAAAATCAATTTTTTGTGTTGAAGATACGTGTGGTGCTGGATTTTGGGAAGCATTTTTTCCACCTCCAATAAATCCAGTATTATTTGGAATATTTGATGGTCCTTGAAATACAAAGACATCGTTCATTGTTGACCACGAACCCTCTAATTGTTTCTTATAGAGCAATTCAAGAGAGAATATGTTCGATTTTCCCATTTATATAACTCTCCTATGAGGTGATCTTTTTACCAGACACAATGACATCTATTGTTCCTGCTGCAGCAGATGTTGCCACTTTTATGAGTCCATTTGTTTCTAATCTCTTCGGTCTATCTAATATTTCAACAGAAGCGTATCTTGGAATCACCAGATTCTTCGCAAGATGAATTGTGCTAGATCCGTTTACAAGTTGAACAGTAACAGGGAAGTCTCCAGCATCCGTTCTATTTGTTAATTTGATTGATTGTATCACTGATGGATTTGATGATGAAGTATATATTGTATTTAACGCAGTATTTGCGATTCCAATTGTTGAACCATATCCAACAAAGTAATCTGTATCTTCATGTTCAGCATATGTAGCATATAACTCAAGGGCATCATTAACACCACCATAAGTTGAATCTGTTGCCCAAACTTTTAATACGTCAGATGGATTCATAACTATTGGTTGAGTTATCAATTCTACTAATCCATTATCAGGAACAGGTATGTTGTAAGCAAGATATACTTTATCTTCAGAACTATAGGTTGAAACGCCAGGATTTACAGAAGCAATTACATTTACAGTGCTTCCAATTGCAGCAGTCACGTTTGCTACACTAATTGATTGAATTGTGTATCTCTTTGTACTATCTGAGGAGAATGTAATAACATCTTGCTCATATCCTTGAACAAGTGTTTGAGCTGAGTTTGTAATTGTAGTATTAAATTTATCTCCTCCACCGCCACCGCCAGCATTTGCCCATACAATCGCAGATCCAGTAGATTGTAATACTTGTCCAGATGTTCCAACCGCACCAGTAGAGTCTTTAATACCAGCACCAGGTTGAATATGTTTTGAATTATCTCCTCTTAACCAGTAGTTTGATGAATCATATGCTATGACTAATTGACAACTACCAGAGTTATCAGCAAGAGTTGCTGCGTTACCAATCGCAACGTTATAGTTACCATTATTGTTTTGGCAACCAGTTGCTGCACCCAAATAAGTGTTATAGCAACCACAAAGATTACATTTACCAGCATTACATCCTAGTTGAACATTACCATGTCCAAGTCGATGACAGAATCCAGCATAGTGACCTATCATAACGTTGGTGCTACCACAACATGCACAAGCAGCAGCTCCGTTACCTATTACAACGTTACAATTATAAGCATTAAAATCACCATCATTACATCCATTAGCCGCACATCTTCCTAAAATTACGTTATAGCAAGATGAGTATACACCCCTACCTGCTCTCGTACCAATTGCGATGTTATCACAACCACTGCTAGCACAATGAGCAGCATAAGTACCTAAGAAAATATTATCTCTTCCACTTGTAAGGCAGCATGCTGTTTTTTGTCCCATCACTAGGTTACATGCACCAGAAGTTAAACATTTAGCAGACTGATGTCCAAAAACAGCATTATAATTACCTGTGACAGCACCATAAACCATGCTGGTTCCCACAAAAACATTACATTGACCAGATGTCATACTACCTGCAACACCTTGACCGACTATAGTATTACCAGATCCACTTGAAATTTGTTTACCAGAACCTCCACCTAAGATGGTATTGAAATTACCAGTGCATAAATTACATCCAGCAAAACATCCAATGGCAATATTACATCCTCCTGTTGAACTGGTACCACGACCACACATCGCACCTTGACCCATTGCGATATTCTGACACCCGCAGATCATTGCTCTACCTGCATCAACACCTATGAAAGTGTTATATCCTTTTCCTACAGAATAACCAGCAGAGTCTCCGATGAATATGTTATAACTTATTGAACCATCACAAGCTTGATAACCAGTGTAACGTCCAATCATGACGTTTCTACCACCAGTAATAGGTGACTCAGCAGCAGATCCTCTTCCTATGAAAGTATTTTCATATCCTGTTTGCATGTTACAAGCAGCAGAACTACCAATAATGACGTTCTCATTAGCACTGGTTATAGCACGACCAGCATATCTTCCTAACGCAATATTACAATCACCAGCACAATTATTGCGAAGTGCATCTTGACCTAAACCAATGTTGTAACAGGTATCAGCATCAGATGCGTTACCAGAACAATTACCAGCATATAAGTTTCCTTGTGAATCTTGTGAGAATCCAGGAAGACCAGTTAAACCAGCACCACAACCAATAAAGCAAGTAGCACACATTTTACCGTCTGCCATTGCTTTAATCGCAGTGCCATTTGCTAGACAAACATTATAAGAACTATCACCACAAATCCAACGATCTCCTCCATATCCAATTCCCAATTCAGTAGAATTGGTTGCTCCTGAAGCATATACACCACATCCTAACATGATATTATTAGAACCTGTTGTTATATTTGCTCCAGCATACTTACCAAGGAATACGTTTTTACATCCTGTTGTGAGTTCACTTCCAGCATTCATACCAATCATTACATTACATGCACCATTCTCTAACTTATAACCAGTACAACCACCTAATGCAACGTTGTAGTCTCCAGTTTTGGAGGAAGACAAACCACCAGAAACGTCTCCAATGTATATGTTATGCCCTCCACATGTAACTCCTCTTCCAGCATAGTGTCCAATGAACACGTTAACATCTGCACCCGAACCTGTTGTTTCCAAACACTTACCAGCCTGAGAACCAATCGCAACGTTACAAGTACCAGCCTGAACTTTAGTTAATGCACAATCTCCAATCGCAATATTACAACATCCAGAGGTTACCTTGCAGAGTGCTTCTTTTCCAAGACCAATATTACCATTACCAGTTATTGCTCCACAACCACCATAACCTGCACTAGCTCCCAAAAATGTATTACATGAAGCACTACTTATCTTGTGTCCTGCTAAATTTCCAAATGAAATATTAGCACTACCAGTAACTGTACAAAGACACATTACAGCAAGACCTATTCCAATATTATACTCACCAGTGGTATTATACCTTCCAGCACCCTTACCTAGGTAGGTGTTAAATCTTCCAGATTTCAAACCCTGAATAGCATTACAACCAATACCAATATTATCAGTACCAGTGTTATCAGATTTAGTAGTGCTTCCACATATTGCATTAGCACCAATCGCAATGTTGTTATAACCACAAGCAGCACACTTACCAGCATGATAACCAATGAATACAACTTCACATGAAGTAGCAATACATCTTCCTGCATAACCACCTAGGATAGTATTATTATCACCACACCCACATTCACCAGCTCCAGTTCCTACATAAACGTTTTGGGTACCTGCACCATTTGGTCCCCAATGATATCCAGCATTCATACCAATCATAACGTTCATGTTGCCACAAGCGTTTACACCAGCACCACATCCTATTGCAATATTATTATGGGCAGTTGCGTTGTTTGATGAAGAATATGCAAATCTACCAATAGCAATGTTTCTAAATCCACTAGTGACATATCTTCCTGCCATACATCCTATAAAGACATTATCATCACCTGAACATACTGTCATTCCAGCTTTGTGTCCCAATAAGATATTATTATGACCTGTATCTACACATTTACCAGAACAAGATCCTAATAATATGTTGTAACATGCATTTGTACCGTCAAGATTACATCCAGAACAAGTACCTGATGAGAATAAATTTAAGTCGGCATCAGGACTAAATCCAGCATCAATACCAGTTAAACCAGCACCACAACCAACGAAACAAGTGGCACACATCGTACCAGATGCCATTGCTTTAATATTGCCACTATTACCTAAACAAGTATTAAAAGAACTATCACCATCAATCCAAAGACAACTACCTTGACCAATAAGAAGTTGACAATTACCTGATCCAATGGGAATATCGCAACCAATTACAATATTTCGTGCCCCATTTGTAACGCTGCGTCCAGTTTTGTGTCCAAAAAATATGTTGTAATTACCACTTGTTACACATTGACCTGCACATCTACCCATGGCGATATTATATGACCCAGTTACGTTTCCTGCGACACCTTGGAGAGCATCAAAACCGACTGCAATGTTAAGACCACCACTACCAACGTTACATCCAGCACAAACACCCAAGAAAATATTAGCATTACCACTAGAAATCTTTTTACCAGCGTAAGAACCCATCGATACATTATTAGAACCACCACCAGTGCAGTTTGCGTACGATCCAACCGCAACACTCGCAGTACCAGCACTAGAACAATCACCAATCGCTATGGCCTGGGATTCATTAGACTGGGTTTTACCAGCAGTATTTCCGATAAAGACGTTTGAATATCCAGAAGTTACTGAACATCCAGCACGAGTTCCAAGAAAAACATTATCATTACCAGTGAGTGCATTTGCTCCTGCAGCAGCACCCATTATAGAGTTACAACATCCACTAGTTAAACCATGACCAGCTTCAGATCCCAAAACAATGTTTTTATTACCAGTAACAGCACCATAACCCATT
>MDSV01193473.1_pt1 | contig 14823 bp, 13 predicted proteins | sample 810851 | NCBI WGS metagenome assembly MDSV01 (sample SAMN05326640, study PRJNA326480) | marine metagenome | isolation source: seawater | place: Atlantic Ocean: North East | collected 2012 | reverse complement strand
GCCCAAATAGCTATCAAAAATTCAAGATTAGACAGAAGAGGTTCTCCTTTTGAAAATTTCCAAAGAAAATATAGAACTGTAACTATGAAAAGATAAAAGATTATTCCAACCATGCATGAACTTTATTTATTCTTTGTTCATCTTGCAAGCCTTGATGCAGAACAGCAATAGCCTATCATTACATTAATGAAGCATCGTTCGAATAAATCTAAGCAGAGGAAAACTTCTTTCTTAGCAAAAAAAAGTTCACTTAGAGGTGAAATAAGGCTAATAAGAGGAAGGCATCTAAAGCTTTATAACTCAGATTTAAATAGATATTTTAGGTTGAGTAGGTTTCAACAAAGTCGCGTGGTACCAGGTGATTCTGTTGAATGCAGAATTAATCTAAGAGGATGGGCTCAAATAACCAAAATTATGAGAAGACAGAAGTTTAGTTTTCTTTGCAGTATGGAAAAGAGAAACGGAAAACTTTTTGGAATCCCCTTAGATCTTGGACAAAATTCTAAAATTAGAATAAGAGGTAAAGTTTCTAAAAATTTAACAAGAAATGACTTAATTCAGGTTATTTTAGAAAAAAAAGTAACAATTGATGAGCCCTTGACTGGAAGAATAGAGTCAAGCATCAAGTCGGATGATGTAGCTCAAAAAGCTAATCAAATAGCAATTGCTAAATTTAATCTCAGATATGAATGGAATAAAAACACCTTTAATGAAACTAAACGATTAGAGAATATAAGGCTAGATCAATCTGAAAGAAGAGATCTAACAGATTTAGATTTTGTAACTATTGATGGAAAAAATGCTAAAGATTTTGATGATGCGATTTGTGTTGATGAAAAGCCTGACTCATTTGAAATCTACGTAGCAATAGCTGACGTATCTCATTTTGTAGAACCTGGAAGTTTTATCGACCAAGAAGCCTATGAAAGATCAACTTCTATATATTTCAGGGGAAAAGTTATTCCTATGCTACCTGAAAAAATAAGCAATGATTTATGTTCATTAAGACCAGATAAAGAAAGATTGGTCCTTGTGTGTAAGGCATCAATCTCTACCAATGGAGACCTTGTCGATGCAGTCTTTTTTGAGGCTAAAATCTGTTCTAGAGCAAGATTAGAATATGAAAATATTTCTAAAGCCATCGAGAAGGACAATTATCCGAAAGATCTGTCTAAGATGCTTAGATCTGTAACCAAAGTTTACGAAATTCTAAGAAGAAAAAGAGCAGAAAGAGGAGCGTTAGATCTTAATGTTGCTGATTATAGGCCTGTTTTTGATTCCAAAAATAAGCTGAGTAAATTTGAAAAAACAGAGACTTTCATAGCCAATAAAATAATAGAAGAGTTGATGTTATTGGCAAATATTTGTGCAGCTGAATTATTAATAGGCTCAAAAATACCTGCTATTTACAGAGTTCATCCCAAGCCAGATTTCGCTCAGATAAAACAACTTGAGGGCTTTTTAAGATCTAGAAATCTAAACATTAAACTATCCGAAACAGCTAAGGTTAAAGAGTTTGCTGATATTTTGATGCAAGTAAAAGATAGGAATGATTCTGAAATTTTAAGTATGGGGATGCTTCAAAATTTAAACCTAGCAATCTATCAGAGAGAGCCAAAAGAGCACTTTGCTTTGGCTTATAATTCATATACACACTTCACCTCTCCTATCAGAAGATATCCTGACTTGATGGTGCATAGGGCTATCAAATCTCTAATAAAGAATAATCAAAAGAAAGAAATATCCATCAAAGATAATAATGAAGGTCTATTATTTGAATCATATGACTATTCAAAAGAACAAATAGATGAAATAACTGCATCCTGCTCTGAAAAAGAAAGAATAGCTGAATCCGCTTCTAGAGATTCTTTTGATACTCTCAAGTGTGAACTCGCATCCAAACATATAGGGAAAATTTTTAAAGGAAAGGTTTCTCATATAGCTGAATTTGGAGTGTTTGTTAAGATAGAAAAATTGAATATTGAAGGACTCTGCCACGTAAAGAATTTACCTGGAAATGATTATTATCTCTACGACCCCATAACAAAGAGCTTAACTACAAGATACTCAAAGAAAGGATTTTATTTAGGTGATAGTATGCAAATAAAAATTAAACAAGTAGAAACGCTTAATCAAAGGATAGACCTAGAGATTGTAAAATGAGTAATGAAACTGAGATACTTTATGGGATTAATCTAAGCAAAGAAGTTATCGCTAATAGGTCAGATGATGTCATCTCATTACATGTTACTTCAACGAGGAAAGATAAAAGGTTAAATGAGCTAATTCAGACTGCTGAATCAAAAAATATATCCATCCATACGGAAGAAGATGATTTCTTTAAGAGCTATGACGCTGATCATAAAGCTAAAGTCTGTATTAAATGTAAAATAAGACGCGAAGAAAAAGAGTCCTTTCTGAAAGACCTGATAAAAAAAGATAAGTTATTACTCTTAATCCTAGATCATCTTACAGACCCTCAAAATGTAGGTGCTTGCTTGAGATCAGCTGCTGCTGCAGGAGTTGATGCAGTAATAGCTCCAAAGAATAGGTCTTGTCACCTTACTCCTACCGTCAGGAGAGTTTCATCAGGGTATTCTGAACTAATTCCTTTTGTTGTTGTCACTAACTTAAATAGGACTTTAAATTTTTTATATGAATCTGGAATAGAAATTATCGGTTCAGATTCATCTTCAGAACATGAATATAATGCGGTGGAATATACAAATAAGACAGCTTTTGTGATTGGATCCGAAGATAAAGGAATGAAAAGGTTAACTAAAGAAAATTGCAGTCAATTGATAAAAATACCAATGGCAAATAATGTTGAGAGCTTAAATGCTTCCGTATCTGCAGGAATTATTCTTTTTGAATTTCTAAGACAAAAATCTGCCAAATAAACTAGAATACGCCGATGCTCGCTCAAAGAACCTTGAAGAATCCAATTAAAGCTTTCGGTATTGGACTGCATAGTGGTAAACCTATTCAACTTTCTCTCAAACCTGCCCCTACTGATACGGGCATTATATTTAGAAGAGTAGACTTAGATCCTTCAGAAGAAATTCTTGCAAGAGCAGAAAATGTCGGAGAGACATCCCTTTCAACTACCCTTTGTAAAGGAGAAGTAAAAATCTCAACTGTGGAACATCTTCTTTCAGCAATGGCTGGGTTAGGAATAGACAATGCCTTTATTGAAGTAGATTCTCATGAAATTCCAATCATGGATGGAAGTGCTGGTCCTTTTGTATTTCTGATTCAATCAGCAGGAATACATGAACAAGAAAAGCCTAAAAAATTTATAAGGATAAAAGAGAAAGTTAGAGTTGAACACAACGACGCCTGGGCACAAGTGTCACCATATGAAGGATTTAAAGTCAGCTACACCATGATGTTCGACCATCCTGGATATAGCCAACACAACAAAAGTTCTTCAATAAACTTTAATAGCACCACATTTGTAAAAGAAGTATCAAGAGCCAGAACTTTTGGATTGATGGAAGATCTAGAAAAACTTCAGCAAAATAATTTAGCACTAGGTGCTAGTGTAAAAAATGCCATAGCCGTTGGAGATAGTGAAATAATTAATGATGATGGTGTTAGATTTGAAGATGAAATGGTCAAGCATAAAATTTTAGACGCTATCGGTGATTTGTATTTACTAGGACACAATCTTGTAGGTTCTTTTGAAGGACATAAGTCAGGTCATGAAGTTAATAATGCCCTATTAAGAGAACTAATAGCCAAACCTGATGCATGGGAGGTTGAAACCTGCGATGACCTCGAAACATCCCCTATTACTTATCTAGAGCCCATCATTGATCCTAGTTTAGGCTAGATAATTTGACTAATCTCAGTCAAATCATCTAACTATTGGTAAAATCACATTAAATATAAACTTGATAATGAATTTTATTTCAAAAATTTTTGGATCTAGAAGCAAAAGAAGACTTTCTTTTGCTAATTCTTTTGTTAAGAAAATAAACTCCCTTGAAGAGAAAACAGAAGAACTTTCAGATCAAGAATTACAGCAGTCCAGGAGTTCTTTTATTGAAAGACATCAATCTAACGAAACTCTTGATGAATTGCTTCCTGAAGCTTTTGCAATAGTTAGGGAAGTAGCAAAAAGACAACTAGGTTTGAGACATTTTGATTGCCAATTAATAGGAGGGATTTCCCTACACAAATGTCAAATAGCAGAAATGGCTACGGGAGAAGGAAAAACTTTAGTTGCTACTTTGCCAGCGTATCTTAATTCTTTTACTAAGAGAAAAGTGGTTATAGTCACTGTAAATGACTATCTAGCAAAAAGAGATGCGGAGTGGATGAAACCAATTTATGAAGCTTTGGACCTTAAAGTAGCTTTTGTGGTGTCTGAACAATCTATGGAAGAAAGAAAGGATGCCTATGAGGCTGACGTAATTTACGCAACCAATAATGAACTTGGTTTCGACTACCTAAGAAACAATCTAGCTCTTACTAAAGATGAAAGAGTTATGAAAGATACTTATTTTGCAATTATTGATGAGGTTGATTCCATCTTGATAGATGAAGCCAGAACTCCTTTGGTTATATCTGGTGCGGCAGAGGATACCTCTAAACTCTTTAAGCAAATATCTACCTTTCTACCTAATCTAGAAGAGAAAAAAATTGACCCAGATACAAGAGAAGTAATTAAAGATGGACATTTCGTAATAGATGAAAAATCTAGACAAGTGGAATTAACAGATCACGGTCATGATGTGCTGGAAGATATCCTCCAAAAAAATGGAATGATAGAAGGAAATCAAAGTCTTTACTCTTCAGCGAATCTCAAACTTCTCCACTATATACAATCTTCTTTAAGGGCACGTTACTTATTTAAAAGAGATATTGATTATATGGTTCAAGGCGAACAAGTAGTTTTAATCGATGAAAATACGGGAAGAGCTATGCCCGGAAGAAGGCTGGGCGACGGACTTCATCAAGCGTTAGAAGAAAAAGAAAAAGTACCTATTCAAGTAGAAAGCCAAACTTTGGCTTCGTGTACTTTTCAAAATTATTTTAGACAATATGAAAAATTAGCAGGCATGACTGGAACAGCAGCAACTGAAGCTCAGGAATTTGCAGAAATCTATAACTTGCCTGTGTTGGAGATACCAACCAATGTGGAGATGATTAGAAAAGACGAAAATGATATCGTTTTTTTAACTCAAACTGAAAAATATGAAGCTGTAATAAAAGAAATCACAGAAAAAAGTGAATTAGGGCAACCAATCTTAGTTGGAACTGCCTCTTTAGAGAGCTCCGAACTCATTTCTTCTTTACTAAAGAAAAAAGGCATTAATCATCAAGTCTTAAATGCAAAGAATCATGCCAAAGAGGCAGAAATAATTGCTCAAGCTGGAAAACCAGGAGTTGTGACCATAGCGACAAATATGGCTGGAAGAGGAACCGATATTGTTTTGGGGGGTAACTTAGAAGCTGAATTAGAGAAACACTCTGAAACAGATATTGAAGGCAGAAAAAAAACTACTGAGGAATGGGAAGAAAGAAATAAAAAAGTCTTAGAAGTTGGAGGCCTGCATGTAATAGGTACAGAAAGAAATGAATCTAGAAGAATAGACAATCAGCTTAGAGGTAGATCTGGGAGACAGGGAGATCCAGGCTCCTCAAAATTCTACATATCGATAGAAGATAATTTAATGAGAATTTTTGCTTCTGACCAAGTGAAAAACATGATGCAAGGTTTAGGTCTTGAGAATGGCGAAGCAATAGAGCATAGAATGTTAAGTGGAGCCATTGAGCGAGCACAAAAAAGAGTAGAAGGAAGAAATTTTGATATAAGAAAACTGTTACTTGAATACGATGATATGGCAAATGAACAAAGACAAATCATTTATTCCCAAAGAGACACCATTCTAGAGTCAGAAGATATAACAGAATTATTAGATTCTATGAGAATAAGTGTTGTTGAAAGAGAAGTTGATTTCTTTATTCCACACGAGGCACCTGAAATTCAATGGGAAATACAAGGCTTAGAGAATTCTATAGAAACCAATTTTGGTATGACCATACCATTAAGCTCTATGCTTGATTCAAATAAAAACTTATCGAGAGATGACATTATTGAAAGTATTACTAACTCGCTTCAAACCTATTACTCTGAAAAAAGTGCGAGATTAGGTCCTTTAATGAGAGATTTTGAGAAACATATAGTCCTACAAGTTATAGACAATGCTTGGAAAGAGCATTTGGGTGCCATTGAATATCTTAGACAAGGAATTGGTTTAAGAGGATATGCTAGCAAAAATCCTAAACTAGAATTTAGAAGAGAGTCATTTGAATTATTTGAAAGCTTGCTAGAAAACATAAGAGTTGAAGCAATAAAGTTCCTCACTAGAGTAGAAATTGAGATAAATCAAGATGACCTTCAAAGAAACAATAAACAGGAAATTGTTACTAAACAAGAAGGAATCTCATCCTTTGAGCCGCCTACTCCACAGCCTCAACAAAACACACAACAGACTGATCCAAATAGTGGAAACAGAAGACAAAGAAGGCATGAGGCAAAAATGGCAAGAAAGAGAGCTAAGAAGAAAGGATGAAAAAAAATCAAATATCAGGAGTGTCTCTAGGGACAGCATCCAGCCACACGAGATACGGGGATAGAGATGATGTGCTCGTAATCTCTTTAGAAGCAGGAAGTAATGTGAGTTGTAAATTTACCTCAAATACTTTTAAAGCTGCACCAGTAAAACAAGCGATTAAAAATCTAGAAACAAAAACCAAAGGAGGGAAATACCTTTTAGTAAATGCAGGTAACGCAAATGCAGGTAATGGGAAAAAAGGAGAGCAAGATGTAACTAATTATTGTTCTCATTTCTCTAAGACTAGTTCTTGTGATTTCAATAATATTCTTCCCTTCTCAACTGGAGTTATAGGAGAAAATCTAGATGTAGAAGCACATAAAAAAGCCTTCGATAAAGCTTTAAAGAATAATAAAGCTACAAATTGGAACAAAGCCTCTAAGGCCATATTAACGACAGATACAAAACCAAAACTTTTAAAAAGAACCTTTAAATCAGGAAGTAAAGAAATCAATCTAATTGGATTTGCAAAAGGCTCAGGAATGATTGGACCAGATTTTGCTACTTTACTCAGTTTTGTCTTTACTGATGCAGAAATAAGCCAATCTCTTCTTGATAAGATTCACTCAGAATCTCTAAAAGATAGCTTTGATGCAATAACTATAGATGGAGATACTTCTCCTAATGATTCTTCTTGCTTGGTAGCAACCGGAGGTTCAGGGGTAAAAATTAAAAAATCATCCCAACTGGAAATTACTATTAAAAAAGAAATTAAAGCTTTATTTAAAGAGTTAGCAAAATTACTTGTTGTAGATGCAGAGGGAGCAACAAAATTCATTAGCATAAATGTACAAAATGCTAAAAATGAAAATCAAGCAAAAGAAGTTGCATTTACTGTTGCACTTTCACCCTTAGTTAAAACTGCTATGTTTGGAAATGACGCAAACTGGGGAAGAATATTGGCTGCCGTTGGAAGATGTAAGTCTATTGATGATATTTCTAAAACTTCTATAAGAATTAATAATTTACCTATGGTCAATAAAGGAAGTAAATCTAAAAGCCACTCTGAAAAATCGGCCTCAAAAGCTGTTAAAAAGAAAAATATCAAAATAGATATAGATCTAGGATTGGGCAAAAAAACTCATCAAGTTAATACTTCAGATTTCTCTGAAGATTACGTTCTTATTAATAGTGAATACAGAAGCTAAAACAGAACAAATTCCTGAAATTTATCCGATAACTCACTCAGAATTTTGTTTAGAAGAAAACTTAAAGAATCTTAATGAGATTAATTTCTTTCAATACAGAAGAAAAAATACAGAAGAAAGAATAATTAAGCATGACCTTTCTTTTTTAGATAAAAATTTAAAGGTTATTTTAAATTCACATCATAGAGATTTGTATCATGATGATTTTATAGGAATGCATTTAACTTCAAGTGACTTAATGACAACATCCGAAAACCCAATATCAAAAAATAAAATCTTGGGAGCTTCTTGTCACAATACTGATGAGATAAAAAAAGCGCTAATTTTAGGGGTAGATTACATTTTCATCTCTCCGATTAAAGAAAATCTAAAAGCAAATAAAGTTCTTGGATGGAAGGGTTTCCAAAATATTTGCCAACAAATCGATATCCCAGTTTTTGCGCTTGGTGGAGTTGGTCCAGAAGACTTGGAGGAATCTAAGAATAATGGAGGTTATGGGGTTTCTGGAATAAGAAAGTTTTGGTCAATTAGTGTTTTGTAACCTCTTCTATATCACTCTCTTCGTCCATTAAATTACTACCTTTTATCTTATTCCTGCCTGTAGCCCATGCACCCAAATCAATTAATCTGCACCTTTCAGAGCAGAAAGGCCTAAAGTCATTTGTCTCTGACCAAACTAATGCCTTTTTGCATTGAGGACAGTTATTTTTTTTAACCATCGGCCAACTCAATATATCTTTGATGAATCTTGTCTATTTTAGATATGAGATCACCAATTTCTCCATCGTTTACTATCACATCATCAGCCTTGCCTATCTTTTGATCTCTATCCATTTGACTAGCAATAATTTTTTCAACTTGAGATTCGGGGACTTTATCTCTTTTTGCAGTTCGTAAAATCTGAATATCTTTTGGTACATCAATTAAAAGAGTTCTATTGCACATCTGGAATTGTGTAGTTTCAAAAAGCAAAGGAGATACCAAGATTACGTACCTTGAAGTTGCTGAAGCTATCTCATCTAAAATATGTTGTCCTATTAACGGGTGTAATAAAGATTCCAGCCAAGATTTAGCTTCATCATCTTTAAAAATTATTTCCCTTAATTTAGCTCTATTTAAAGAACCATCATCTGAAATTACGTCGGAACCAAATTCACCTTCAATAGAACTCAAGGCTGGTTTTCCTATTTCTACAACTACCCTAGAAGCAATATCTGCATCCACTACTTTTACACCTAGTTCTTCAAACCTATCTGATGCAATTGTTTTGCCGCTCCCTATTCCTCCTGTCAACCCAACTACGAACATAGACATAATATTAACAAAAAGTTACTTCCTTAATTGCTCTTTGTTAAAAAAGAAATTATTGATTCTGCAAAAATATCATTTTTATCGCCAGCAACCATATGAGCTGCTTCTTTTATTTCTTTAAACTCAGAATGTTTTATTGTATTTAAAAAGTGATCTTTATCTTCCTCAGTTAAAACATCGCTTAAGGCACCCCTTATCAATAATGTCGGTATTTTTATATTTTTAGCTGATTCTTCTTGGTCTTTATAAAATTCAGATTCTTCACCTGGTTTTCTTTCAGATCTCCGTTGTAAAAACTTCGGGTCCCAATGCCAATAATATTTTCCATCTTCCTTAAGTCTAAGATTTTTGTTTAGACCGCTTAAGTCCTTAGGTTTTTTTCTATGAGGAATAAACCTTGAAATTGCCTCTGCAGCCTCTTCTAAAGAACTAAAACCAGAACCTCCTGACTGCATAAATTGAACAATTTTATCTGAGCCTTCAGGGTTAGGATAAATACCTATATCAACCATAACCAAAGACTTAGTCAAAGCACTTAAAGATAGATCTCCAGCTAGAGATAAGGCAGTCATTCCACCCAGTGAAGCTCCTACTAAATGAGAAGGTTTTTCTAAAGACTCAATTACACTTATAAGATCTTTTTTATGTGCCTTTATTGAATAATCTCCCTCTTTAGACCAGAAACTATCCCCATGCCCTCTTAAATCATAAGCAACGACATGAAATCCTGCTTCGGAAATATTTTTTGATGCCTGATCCCAAGCATGCCGGGTTTGACCTCCGCCATGAAGTAGAATCACCAAAGGGTTTTCTTCTTGACCGTAAATGGTGGCAGCTATGGTTTGACCATCTTTATCTTTAAAAATTCTTTCCATTTAAATATTTGAATAAAAAACATGAATTGTTTTGAGAAATGATACAAAATCTATTAAAAGCAATCACTAAAAAATATTAACAGATATGAATCCTCCTAAAACACTAACTGAAAGACTTAAGTTTATAGGACCCAGTATAGTAGTGACTGGAAGTGTAGTTGGAAGCGGTTCTATTGTAATGACGCCTTTATTAGGTGCAGCGGCTGGATTTATATTTCTCTGGTGGCTTCTTCTCAGCATGTGGAGCAAACCCATAATCCAAGCTGAAATCAGCAGATACATAATTGTTAAAAGAAAAACATTCTTAGAAGCCTTTGCAGACATGCCTGGTTTTAAAACAACCATTCAAGGCAAAACAACTTCTTGGCTGGTTTGGTTTATGTTTTTAGGAGTAATACCTTCAGTAGCAGGAATGGGAGGACTAACTGGAGCAGTGGCGGAAGCAGGCCATAAACTTTTACCACAATTAAGTATAGAGATTTGGGTTATAAGTTGCTGTGTCAGTACTTGGCTAATACTTTATTGGGGTTCTTATCAGAGTCTAGAAAAAATCTTACTTGCCATGGTTTTATTCTTTTCTTTGGTGACTATGGTCATTGCATTTTCTATGCAGGCTACGGAATATCAAATAGACAGTAGCCAAGTTCTTGAAGGATTAACTTTTTCTTTTCCCATGGACCATCTTCCTTTGGCCTTGGCAGTATTTGGATTTACAGGAATTAGTTATGGGGAAATTATGGCCTATACCTATTGGTGTTTAGAAAAAGGTTATGCTCAAGATACTCAAGGCGATAAAGAAAAAACTAAATTATGGATAAAGACTATGCAAACCGATGTTTGGGTAACTGTGCTTTTTATAACCATAGGAACTTTGCCTTTTTTCTTTTTAGGAGCTGGAGTTCTTCATTATGTTCCCGAATTAAGAGAAGCTTTATCCAACAATTCCTTTTGGGATATAAACATCATAGATTCTCTACAAAATATGTTCGCGCTTGTATTAGGAAACTGGGCAATGTGGTTATTTATAGTGCTAGCTTTCTTTGTTCTTTTTTCTACTTTTTTATCTGGAACAGCTGCATTCACAAGGACCATTGCTGACTATTTGCTTTCCACTGGCTTGGTGTTGGAAAAGCAACTAAGCAGAAGACGTATAATTAAATTAATTGCTATTGTCATTCCCTTTCTTTCAGGATTATTCTATTTCATATTACCTAATCCAATAACCTTATTACTGATTGCAGGTATTTGGGCTGCTATGGGTCTTCCTATTGTTAATATAGGAGCCTTATATCTAATCAATAAATTAGAAAAAGATTTAAAGCCTAAAAAAATTACTGTGATTATTCTTTGGCTAAGTCTACTCCTTCAAATTACTCTTGCAGGTATGATCATTTATGATATGACAATTGGTTTCTGAGAACTGAAATTTATATATGGATACAATTAAATGGCCCTTTTTGAAACAAAGTTGGGGTATGCAAGTAGTAAGATCAGAAGGTGCTTATTTGTACACCAGTGATGGTAGAAAAATATTAGACGCCGCCGGAGGAGCTATAGTTAGTAATATTGGCTATGGAAGAGAAGAAGTTGCTGAAGCCATAAAGAAAGCAACTAAAAATAATACCTACGTTCTTCCTCCTTTTCTCACTCCTGAAAGAGAAGACTTGCTTGATGAATTGAGGGAAAATTGGCTACCCAACCACCTTACAAGAATTCATCTTTCTTCTGGTGGGTCTGAGGCTAATGAATCTGCTATCAAACTTGCTATCCAATACCAAGCAAGCCGAGGAAAGCCAGAAAAAAATATTATCTTAACAAGAACACTTTCCTATCACGGAACAACTTTAAATATGTCAGGTATATCTGGTCATGCCGCAAGAAAAAGAGGATTGGAGAGCTACACACCAAGTTCTCCAATGATAGAGACCCCATATCCTTTAAGATGTCCATTAGGGAGTTTTCATCCTGATGCTAAGGACTACTATCTAGATAATTTAAATAAAGTTATAAAAACCATTGGATCCGAGAATATTGCTGCATTATTAATGGAACCTATTAATGGGTCTAGTGGTGGTGCCATAAGTCCACCAGAGGGGTATTGGGAAGAAGCTCAAAAAATTCTTATTGATAATGACATTCTATTAATTGCTGATGAAGTCATGACAGGTTTTGGGAGAGTTGGAGAAGATTTTGCTAGTAACCTCTACAAACTTAAACCAGATATTATGGTGGCAGGAAAAGGTATGGGAGGAGGATATGCTGCTATAGGAGGAACTTATAGCACTGATAAAATTGCTGATTCTATAATGTCTGCGGGTTATGAGGTCATGTTTCATACTTTTGCTGCTCTTCCTCAATCATGCGCTGCCTCATCTGCGGTGTTAAAAATTTTAAGAGAAGAAAAGTTATGCGATAGGGTAATACCGATCAGTGAAAAGATAATAGATCAATTAAATTCAGAAATAGGTCAGCATCCTAACGTAGCCGAAATTAGGGGAAAGGGTTTATTGATAGGTATAGAAATAGTTAAAGAAAAAGAAGGGCTAATATGTTTTGAGGAAAAAGAAAAAGTTACTTCTCAAATTATGATGAAAGGATTAGAGGATGGAGTATTTCTTTATCCTGGTGGGACAGGAGAATTTAGAGACATAATTTGTTTAGGGCCAGCGTTTACTATTGGGGATGAAGAAATAGAGCTGATGGTAAAAGCGGTAAAAAATTCGCTGGAGTTTATAGCCAATAAATATTCCTGAGATACTTCCTATAAATCTCTTAGCTGACTTCCAAGTAGCTCTCGGAAATTATTTGTATAGAACTTATTTTTTACTTCTTCACTAATATTTTCCATAGTCTTTTCAAATCTACCAATTGGATCGTCTGTTCCTTCATGATGAGGATAGTCAGAAGCAAACATGAGTATATCCTCTGCACCATTTGATAAAAGCCACCCTATATCCTCTCCAGGAAAGGCTGTTATTTTTATATGTTTTAAAACGTATTCAGATGGCAACATCTTTAGATGGGACAAATCCTGCAACCTCCTGAACGCTCTATAAGATTGATCCAGATGCTTCATCCAAGAGATTATCCAAGATGCCCCTAATTCAACGACACCTATTCTGAGTCCAGGAAATTTAGAAAAAACACCGTCAAAAATCATGGCAGCTAAAAACAGTTCTGCGTTATATCCAATTCCCATATAAGTTAATGCATCCCTTGGTGCATCTCCTTCTTTGTGCTCAGGAATACTTCCTCCGTTATTATAAAATTCTCTTGGAACTGGATCCCAACCTCCATCTGCTCCTACGTGTAAGGTAATTGCTAAACTGGCTTCTTCAATTTTTTTCCAAACTAAATCATATTCTGGATGTGTAAAAGATTTCCCCCCTTTTGAGGGTATAGTGTCAATTAAGATAACTGAGAACTTATTTAGAATTGCTTCTTCTAAATAATCTAAAGCTACTTTAGGTCCATATTGCAAGGGTATATAAGCTGCCCCATACATTCTGGGATCCTCTGAGCAAAAGGCTGACATTCCTCTATTGAGAGCCTTAATACCTCCTAAAACTATAGAATCTTCTTTAGAAGCTAATACTTGATCAAAAGCGCTTGTAGGAAAAACCATATGCCCTTTGAACCCAAGGAGATCATTTGCTATTTTTCTTTCTTTACCATCAAATGCACCAAGACCTTCCCAGCCTTTATGGTTCCAGCTCATAAATTCTTCTTTCGCTTTTAACAAAATTTCTTGCGAAGCTTTTCTCTGATTAAAATTAGATATTGCTAGGTCAATTCTCTCAATAGTTTCTTTATGGCCCTCAACTATTGGTTCAAGTTTGTCTCTAATATCTTTATCAGCGAAGTCATAGATCCAATCTGGTCTTTCCATCATATGAGTATCGGCATCATAGATATTCTCTCTATGAGCATAGGTATGAAATTCTTCTTTCACGATAAACTCTTCTCCCCTTAATAATTTTTGATCAATATACTAAAGAAGTGATGGTGGAGCCAGTCGGGATCGAACCGACGACCTCATCCGTGCAAGGGATGCGCTCTCCCAGCTGAGCTATGGCCCCAAAAAAGGAAGCGTAGATTAACAAAAACTCAATAAATATGTAATAAAGTTTTTAACTAATAGTTGAGTTAATCTTTTCTAAAGTATCTTTTTGATCTAAATCTTTAGTTAATTTGTAATGAGGATGACCTAAGGTAGCTAAATCGGCAGCGACTTCCATCGCTCTGGCATCAAGATTTTCTGCATCCACAACCTCATCTAGATACCCGGCAGCAATAGAATCTTTTAGTTGATAAGCTTCTGCGCAAAGAATAGCTCTATACCAATGAGATTTAGAAATTCTAGACTTTGAAATTTCCAATATAGGAGTTGGTATAGACATATTATTTCGAGTTTCATTAGCTTGAACTATAAACTCCCCATTAACACCAATCCTGTAATCCGCACAACAAAGCATAAAAGCTCCTAAAGCAATTGCATGTCCTGTACATGCAGCTACAACAGGTCTCGGAAAGCTAAAAACTCTTGATAGAAGATGAAAGCCTCCTGATCCTAACTTAGCCATAGATTCGGGATCTCCGCCCTGCATTACTTTTAAATCAAATCCTGCAGAAAAAATCCCTTCTTTTCCTTTAATTAGTAACGATCCTTTATCCTCAGGTACTTGATCTAGCAATGAATTTAACTGATCTATCATCTCAAGAGAAAAAACATTAACTTTTCCATCATTTAAGGTAATGATGGAGACATCTCCTTCTGTATTTAGTGTGGCTAAACTATCTGACATATTTACTCCTTAATATATTTTTATATAGATCGTAGCATTTAGATTAAGATAAAAGAAT
>MDSV01024484.1_pt1 | contig 14823 bp, 6 predicted proteins | sample 810851 | NCBI WGS metagenome assembly MDSV01 (sample SAMN05326640, study PRJNA326480) | marine metagenome | isolation source: seawater | place: Atlantic Ocean: North East | collected 2012 | reverse complement strand
GGCGGTTTCGGCGTCGCCGGCGTCGACGCCGCCCGCCAGCCTGCTGGGCGTCTCCGTGTCGCGTTCGGTGCCCTCGGCATTCCCGGACTCGAGCGCGCCCTCTTCGTCGCGGAGCACGTCCCCGAGGCACTCCGCGAGTCACAGCGCGCGCGGCCTCGAGGTTCCGGAGGGGCACATCGTGTGCCGCATGTGCGAAAAGCCGGTGCGCGAAGCGGCGGTGCCCGAGCACTCGCGGTGCTGCGCGGCGATGCGCGACGCCGACCTGCGCGCGCTCGCCGCCGGCGCGGACATCGCCGGGCGCATCGCCGCGGCCGCCGCGGCGATGGCGGAGGTGCTGGACAGAGAGATCTCCCCGGAGGAGAGCGACGAGGAGAGCGGGTCGGCGGAAAGGAAAGCGGCGTTACGTCGCGTCCGCGACTCTGCGGTGCGCGCCTCGGAAAAAGCGCGACGCTTTTTTTCGAAAAGCGAAGAAGGCCGTTTCGACGCGCGCGCGGAGATGGAGGACTTGGCGCGCGGTTTCGGCGACGCCGCCGAGTCGGCGCGCGCCGCAGGCCACGTCGCCGCGGAGAGCGCGGCGACGCACGTGCGCGACGCGCTGCTGGACGCTTTTTTTTCGGGGACGGGCGCTTCCGCGCGGTTTTTCCAGCAGCACCGGGTCTCGGCGTCGCGCATGTCCCTCCCGGGGACCGTCGGCGCTTCCGGCGGCTCGGACAGCGGGTCCCAATCCGGGTCGCCGTACGACACGGACGATCGCGAGACACACTCGCGAGACACGCTCGATCACGAGACGCGCGCGCGCGACGAGCGCGTCGTCACGCCTCCGAGACGCGGGAGAGGCCCGTGGGGCGCGCACTCCGTACCGGGCTCGCCCGCGCACTACCGCGGGCGCCCGTCGCGCGGCGGGGGGGCGTCGCTCGGTGGCGGCGGCGCGCCCTCCATCGAGGACTTCGAGGTGCTCAAGCGCGTTTCGAGCGGCGCGTACGGCAAGGTGTACCTGTGCCGCAAGCACACCACCGGGGACGTGTACGCGGTGAAGGTGATCCGCAAGAAGGACCTGGTGTACAAGAACATGATATCGCAGGCGATGGCGGAGCGGGACGCGCTGATCCAGACGGACAACCCCTTCATCGTGAAGCTCTACTACACCTTCGCCTCCGCGCGGCACCTGTACATCGTCACCGAGTACGCCGTCGGCGGGGACCTCTACTCGCTGCTGCGGCAGCTCGGGCGGCTGGGCGAGGACCACTGCCGGCAGTACGCCGCGGAGATTGTGCTCGCGCTGGAATACTGCCACGCGCGCGGGATCATCCACCGCGACCTGAAGCCGGACAACCTGCTAGTCACCGCGGGGGGCCACGTCAAGCTCACCGACTTCGGGCTCTCCAACATCGGCATCGCGCGCGACGCCGGCGAACGCGGGGGCGCCGGCGCCGCTTCCGACGAACGCGCGGGCACCGCCGCTTCCGGCGAACGCGCGGGCGCGGGTTCCAGTCGACTCAGCGTGGGCTCCGGCGGCGTCCATGCGAAGGATCTGCCGCGACCGCTCGGCGCGGGCGTCGCGGGCGCCTCGTCGCAGTACGCGGCGAGCAGCTACGGCGGCGACGCGAATACCTCGCGCGCGCGGAGCGAACGCGAGTCGCTCGGGGGGTCGCGCGCGTCTTCGGTGTACGACTACAGCCACTCCGCCATGCAACCGCGCTCGAGTCTGGGGAGCGGGAGTGCGTTTCGAACCGCGTACGGCGCGAACGGCGGGGACGGCGGGAACGGCGGGGACGGCGGACCGTCCTCCTCTGCGGTGCGGTCTGGCGTCGCGAAAGGCACGCCCGATTACCTCGCTCCGGAAATTCTGCTCTGCGAACCGTACGGGCCGGAGGTGGACTGGTGGGCGCTGGGCGTGGTGGTCTTCGAGCTGCTCGTGGGTGTCCCCCCCTTCCACGCGGCGTCGCCGGTGAAAATCTTCGAGAACATCCTCTCCAACGACATCGCGTGGCCGCCCGAGGAAACGGCCGAGAAGGAAACGAAAACGAAAGGCGGCGGATCGTCCTCCGCCGACGGATCGTCGGACGCCGACTCGGACGACGCCGGCGTGTCGGCAACGGCGCGCGATTTCATCTCCGCGCTCCTGCGGCCGGAGGTGGACGCTCGCCTCGGGACGCGGCTGGGCGCCGCCGAGGTCAAGGCGCACGCGTTCTTCGCGGGCGTGGACTGGGACGGGATCCAGCGGGCGTGCGAGCGCGAAAACGACGACGACGACGCGACTGACGCGACGCGTTCGGCGGAGGAAAAGGAGCGAACGAAACGCTTCGTGCCCGCCTTCGTCCCCGAGCCGGACGACGAGCTGGACACGTCGTACTTCGCCGAAAAGCCGAGAGCGGAGCGAGAAAATCGCGGTCGGTCGCGACGCGTCCGGCGGCACTCGCTCGGCGCCCGCGAGCGGAAGGGAGGATCGACGGACCACGCGGGAAGCTCAGGAAACTCCGAAGGCTCCGGCGCGGGTCGACACGGGCCGCTCGGCGGCGTCTCGGGCGGCGTCTCGCCCGTCGCCGCCGTCGCCGGCGCCGCTCGGCGCTTCGGCGCGCCGCCGCGCCGGCCGCGGCGCTCGTCGCTCGGGACCTCCTCCCTCGGCTTCCGCGAGAATTACGCGAGCTCGCTCGCGTCCTCGCGCGCCGCCTCCGAGGCGGCCTCCTCGGACGACGAAGGGGGTGCGGCGGCGTCGCTGCGGCGGAGCGCGCGCTCCACGCTCGGCCCGCCCGGGGGGTCCCACTCCCCCGGGGGGCACGCGCCCGGCGGCGCCTGGCGGTCTCTGCCGCCCGGGCCGGCGGCGAGCCCGACGCGCCCAAACAGGCACGCGTTTTCCTCGCAGGGATCGCTGCTCGAGGGACCCCCCGCGTTTTCCTCGCAGGGCTCGCTCTCCTCGGATCCGCGCGCGTCCCTCGGGCACGTCCGGCCCTCGTTGCTGCACGTCCCGTCCGTGTTCGGGTCCTCGGGGAACGTCTCCGGGTCGTCCCCGCGCCGGTCCCCGAACCGGTCGCCCTCGCCGTTCGGGGGCGCGGGGTCCGTGGACTCGGGGGGAGGCTCCGAGGCGCACACCACGCTCGGCCAGCTCTCGGCGAGCGAGAGCGAGAGCGAAGGCGACGAGGACCGACGCGCGCACGACCTAAACGCGATCCGTTCCGAACGCGGCGCCGAACGCCTCGCCGAACGCTCCGCGGACTCGGACGCCGAGACGAACGCCGAAACCGCCTCCGCGTCCGGTTCCGGAACCGGTTCCGGAACCGGTTCCGGAACCGGTTCCGGCTCGTCCGGCGCGGATCCGGAGGCGGTGGCGCGCGAGGCGGCGCTTCTGAAGGACTTCGCGTACACCAACCTCTCCGAGCTCGCGCAGCAGAACGCGGCGGCGCTCTCGTCGTCTCGCCGAGGAAGCCGCGTCGTCACGCCGCGCGTCTCCGTCGCGTCGGTGCGGGAGACGACGCTCCCGCCGCGTCGGGATCGGAGGGTCGCCGACGACATCTGACGAGACGCGACGTCGAAGACGAGCCACAGCGAGCGAGCTCGACAGTAATTACTTTTAGTCAGCTCGCTAGTATGATGTGTCATCAGAACACCCAGCCGTGATACAGGGCTACATACTCCACGGGGCACCGGCAGTACTTTCTTTTCTATTCCTCGACGCGCCCCGCGGCGCGATCCGCGACGGATTGCGCGAGGAGAAACCGCCTCGGCCGCGACAGCGACGACGCGAACGCCTCGCTCTCCTCCGATTCCACGACGAACCCTTGCGATTCGTAGAACCGCTTCGCGCCCACGTTTTCCGCCTCGACGTGCACGTACACGCGCTCGACCCCCCACGCTTTCGCGACGTCGAAAGACGCCTCGATCAGCTTCTTGCCCAGTCCCAGACGCCGCGCGCTCGCCAAAACGCACACGTTGCTCAGGTAGGCGCGTCGGTACCGCGTCGGGCGCGCGCCCTCGGCGCCGGAATCCTCCGCCGGGTCGTACTCGCCCGCGTTGGTGCCCTTGCCGTCCTCGCCGGTGTCCGTCCCCGGGGGCACGGGGTCCTCGGGACCCGGGAACGTCCCCGCGAGCTCCTCCGCGGGGAGTTTCGTGCCCTGGTTCACGTCCAGCGTCCCCAAAATCAGGCGCGGCGGAACGCCGCGCGCCGCGTCCCCGGGGACCAACGCCGCCGGGTCAAGGCCCTTCCCGTCGAACGCAAAGCCCGGGGGGAGCGCGCCGTCCCGCTCGAGCTCCAGCGCCGCCACCAGACACGCCACCCTGGTATCGCGGAACGCCACGTCCTTGCCGTTGATTTTGTCGGCGATTGCGTCCCACTCCGCGTCGATGCGCATGTTCCGGTGCGAGCGGATGGAAAACTCGCTGCGGTCGGCGGGGTAGGTGTAAAACGCCAGCGCGCGCGCCGCCGCCGCGCCGCGCAGTTCCGCCTTATCGGTCGTCACGCGGACCGTCACCGCGCTCGGGTCGATCGCGGCGGGCACGGCATCCGTGGGAGCCGCCGAGTCGAAGGCTTTCCTGGCGACGGCATCGCCGGGGATCCCGGGTGGGGACCACGCGGGCACCCGCCGCGAAGACACGGGGCGGCGGTCGCGCTTCGCGTGCCGATTTCCCGACCCGCACTCGCCGCTCGCCGTGGGGGACACGCACGCGCGCGCCCGGAGCGGAGGGGGGCGCGCGCATCGGCCGGGCGTCCCATCGCGCTCGACGCTCGAAGCGGGACGCGAAACGAGCCCCCCACGGGGGAGTAACCCGACCGCACGCGTGGACATCTCGGCGCGAGTGAGTGTGACGAGGCAACCCTGACCGGTTTCGGGTTTCGCGGCTCGCGGGCGCCAGCGAAAAGCCGAACAGCGAATCCAAATATTCGACTTCCATGCAGACAGCAGACAGCGCGAATTGGCGCGCACTCCGATCCGCGCGAGGCTCCCCACCACTCGCCAATGGGAATCCCACGCGGCGTAAATCCCGCCCACCAGGCGGCTCCATATGCCGCCGCCAGCATCCTGTCGCTCTCCACGGGCGAAGGCGCGAGTACGTCTCCCAACCCTCGCCCGCGATCCCCCCCGCGGTCGATTCGGGCCTAAAGAGAATGCACGCGTCGTCTCGGCGATTCGGGGCGCCGTCGCGTGAGCCCCGAACGATCGCTGACCCACGCGCCCCCCCGCCGACCCACCCCCGCAGCCGCCGTGTCCGCCGGCGACCCGAGCGTTCTGAAGACCGCCGTGCCCGTTCGCGGCGAGAGCATGGAGTTCGCCGTGCCCACGCGGCGCAAGTCGCTGGCGCCCCCCACGGACGACCATCGGCACCCGTTCCTGGAGGGGGACGCGCCGGCGCCGTTCGTCCCGGTGAAGCGCGCCACGCCGGCGACCGCGCAGATGCAGAGCGGCATGCCCCAGTGGCGCCCGAGCGTGCGCCCGATGCAGCCCGTCAGCGCGAACGCCGCCGGCATGACGGACGCGCGCCGCGCGGAAATTGCGGCGCGCGCGATGGGCGCTCAGCTCCAGCCGGCGCGCGCGCGCCCGCGGGATGGCCGCGAAGCCTCGCCGCCGCGCGGGCGGTCCTTCACGCCTCGCTCGCACTTGCTGCACGTCGACCGCGTGCCGTACGGGCACGACGAGCGGGCGGATAAGGCGCCGAACTCGCCCCGGAGCGGCGGGGGTTCGAGCCCCCGCGGGGGCGCGCGCGTGCGCGCCGCCCCCGCGGGGAGCTACCCGTACCCGTTCGACGACGACGAAGATGCCGAGACGGCGGTGTCGTACGAGCGCGACGACCGGAACGTGCGCGGGTTCGGCCTGGACGAGGCGGACTGCTTCGGGCGCGCGCCCTCGCCAAGACGCCACCGCACCAACTGGCAGCACGAGTCGCACTTCTCCTTCGCGGACCAGGGCGCGGAAGAGAGCGGGGCGCTCGCCGCGCGCGACGGCGAAAAAGCGCTCCGCTCTGCGGCGGCGCGGAACCTGGAGCGCACCGCTTCGCTCGACGCGCGCGCGCAGGCGGAGGACCAGTTCCGCACGCTCAAGGCGCGCGGGCCCGAGTACCCCTGGGTGCGCCGCGGTGCCGCGGCCGCGGACCCCAACGCGCTGTGGGGCGGCGACGCGGGCGAGGAAAGAGAGAAGGGCGGGCGAGGCGGGCGCGCGCTCGGACCGCGCCGCGACGCGGCGTCGCTCGAGGCGGAGCGCGAGGCTCGCGTCGTGGGCGTCGAGTGGGGAAGCGCGCCGGCGCACTCGCCGGCGCACTCGCGCGAGGGCCCCCGCAGGGTCGGTTCGCCCGCGAAGCCCGCGAACGATCCCTGGGGCGTGAACCCGGAGAGCGTCGGCGCCATCCAGCTGGGCGCGGGGGTGTACCGCGAGTACCCCGGCGCCGCGGAGGTTGGCTCGAACCGGTTCCTCGACCCGCGCGCTTCCGAGAAGGCGGCGCACGAAAAGGCGCTCTACGCCTCGACGGCGGCGCGCTTCGACGACGCCGCGCTGGAGGAGCTCGCGGCGAACCGCACGCGGTGCGAGGCGGGCGGCGCGGGGCGCGTGCTGGGGCACTTCCTGTACGAAGCGAGGGGGGAGGAGGAAACCGCCGCCAAGGACGCGGCGGCGGCGCGGGAGGGCGCGGCGCGCGCGCGGCCGCCGTCGCCGGAACGGCGCGCCGACCCGGAAAAGACGGACATGTTCGGCGTGTTGGGGGGCGGGGGGAGGGTTCGCGCGTGATCGCGGAAACGACGAGAGCGCGTCGTTTTGTACAGGTCGCTCGGAGTATGTACCAGGTACCGTAGAAAGCTTACAACAAACAGAACAGGATCGTATGACACCGTCGCGTTTCTTCGATCTGCCAACGCCTTTTTACCGTCGCGCGGCGCGGACGTCGTCCGTCGTCCTCCGTCTCGCGACGCGTCACATGTCCACGCGCACGCCGGGCGGCGTTTCCCACTGCGTCACGCCCGTGGCGCTGTTCACGAAGTAGGGCGTGCCCTCGTTGGTGTAGAAGGTCTCCCAGCTGGACGGCGCCTGGATCGAACCCGCGGGGGGGAGGCTCGAACCTCCGACGTACGGGTTCCCAAACGCGGGCTCGCCGCGCGCGCCGGAGACGTACCCCGCCACCGAAACCTCGATGTCGCGCGACGCGCCAGAGCCCGGCGCGTGGCCGGCGGCGGCGGCGCGCTCGAAGCCGTCGCGCAGCTGCGACGCGAACGCAGAAGGCGCCGGCGCGGCGTCCGGCGCGCGGGTCCCGCCCGCGCCGGCGCCGCCGGGGGCGTCGCGCCCCGAAGAAGGCGCGCCGTTGATGACGGCGTCCAGCGCCGCCGCCCACTGGTCGCACTCGCGCTCGGAGTCGGCGAGCAGGAACGCGCACCCAGCCTTCTCCGCCGCCGCGCTCCCGATGAGCTCCAAGCCGTGCGCGGCGCCGGCGTCCGCCGCGGTGGCCGTGCAGGCGGACGCCACCTCGGCCATGTCCAGCTCGCCCCGGGGCTTGGCGCCCGCGCGCACGTCCGCGGGCGCCTTGAACCACCCGAGCTTGCCCTGCTTCAGCACGAACCAGCGCCGGCGCCAGATGCGCAGGCGCTCGCCCTTCTTGGAGAGCCAGCCGCAGTGCTCGGGCTTGTCGTGGTAGGGGACGGACGGCGTCTGTTGGCGCGCCGCCGCGCCGCTCGACCCGCCGCCCGCGGACGCGTCCCCGGCAGCAGACGCCTGCGCTTTGTGGTTGACCCACTCGCCCGCGCGCGACCCCTCCGCGACGGCCGTCGCGGGGTCGAATCCGCGCAGTTCGCACCACTGGAACGCCGCCGTGACGAGGGCGTCGGCGACGGCGCCGACGGTGGCGGCGTCCGCGCTGATCCCCAAGGTGGACGACGACGCCGCGCCGTCGCCGTCACACACGGTGAGCAGCAGAATCGTGGGATCGCTCAGGCTCCACTTCGCGACGCGCTCCATCGCGTACGAGCGCCCGTCCAGCACGCCGCCGCCGCGCCACTCCGGCTTGAGGAACGCGACGCCGTCCAAACCGACTTGCGCGACGACGTTTTCGATGTCGCCCCCGTCGCGCGTGGGGAGCAGCATCACGCGGTACCGCGCGGCGCCATTGGGCGCGCCCGGCTCTTCCGCGGGTTTCGGGGCGGTCCGTACCGCGCGCTCGCTCTCGCCGTACGACGGAGCGGCGTGGGGAGCGGGCGGCGGTTGAGGCGCCGCGGAAGAAGAAGAAAACCCGCCCGCGCGGGCGTGCTCGACGAGCGCCGGGATGGAGGGGTAGTTCACGGCGTCGTACCCGCCGTACGGGTCGTTCGGGAACGGAGACGGCTGCTGCTGCTGCTGCTGAGGGACGTAAGCGCTGGCGGTGTGCGGGGGTGTGCCGCCGGCGCCGGGCGCCGGCGCCGGCGCCTGAGGCGCCACCGCGCCCGGCGCCGACGCGTAGGGCGTCGGGAACCCCGGGATGAGCTGCGCCTGATCACCGGAAGGCGCGCCCCCCGCGGGCGGCGCCGCCGCGGACTGCGCGCCGTAGTACCCCTGCGCGTACGTGGGGTCCTCCGGGGGGGGGTAGGGCTCAGCGCCCGCGGGGGGGTACGCGTACCCGTACTGCTGCGACATCGTCGGACGACGCGACGCGTCTTCGTCGCCTCCGAAGGATGAGAATCGTCCACTTGGCGGTTTCGGGGGGCGACTCGACTCAGGCACACGGGGGCGTCCCGGGGGTCCCGCGAGCGGCGTAGCCTCGCGCGCGAGCTCGGGTCGTGCGGGTCTGGGGTTCGGATCGAACCCGGGCGCTTCGCGCGACGGATGCGGCGGGCGCACGTCTGGATCTGCGGGCGTCCAATTTTCCCTCGAAAAGACACGCTCGCGCGAAAACACCTCGGGAACTCGCCAGGCTGTTGAGAGCTGAAACCGTCGGAGCGGAGTGGATCAGACTGGTTGCGAGAAGGGTAAAAAACGCGAATTTCACCCCGCCGCTTCCGGCGTCATCGCCGCGAACAGCTCGCTCGCGAACCTCTCGAACGTCACGGCGGGCCCTGGAATCGCCCCGAGGGCCACGTCCACAGCCTCCAGGAACGCATCCGCGCGTGGGTCTCGCCCGCCTCCGCCCTCCGAGCCGCCGACCGCCTCCTCGGCTGCTTTCAGCAGCGCCTCGCGGGCCATCGGCCGCGCCGCGTCAAACGCGGGCGTCGCGCTTCGCGCCGACTCCTCCAGCTCGCCGAGCAGCTCTTCGAACGCCAGGCACGCGCGCGCGCTTCCGACGAACTCGAAAAAGTCGACACCCGCGTCGCATGAGCCGTCGTCGTCATCCATCGCGCCGCTTTTCGTGTTTTCGCGTTCGGCGTTTCGAAGGTTCGATCTTCGAGAAGCGCCGCTTCTCGAAGTCGCGCGCGCCGCCATCTCCGCGACGCTCGGCGGAAACTCGGCGCACAGCTCCCTCAACACCGCCAGGTGGTCGTCCGGGTCGACCCCGGTTTTGTCTCCCTTCGGCGCTCCTTCCGCGCCCGCGCACAGCACCGCGTGCGCGATGACGGCGTTGTCCACGAACGCGCGGCGGTGGTGGGGCGCGAGCCTCAGGTACTGGCACGCGCGCGACACGGGCGAGGCGCCGCGCGTGACGCGTCGCAGGTACTCGGCGACGAACGCCACGGGATCCGCAGGTCGGTTCTCCAGGCAAAGCGTCACGACGTCTTTCAAATACACGGTCAAGCCGCTCGCGTCGAACGCGCCGGCAGCGGTCGCCGCGGACTCGACGCACGCCGCGGACGCGGCGGCGGACGACCGACGACGCGCAGCCTCAGCGCTCTCCATCTGCGCGTCGCCGAGAATGCCTTTGAAAAAAACCGTCGGGCTTTGTCGGAGGGCCCGAAGAGAAAGGTTTCACGCTTTCTCGGTCGTTCGGCGGGTCCGAGGACGAGAGGGTGTCCCGGGTGCTCCGAGAACCCAGAGGCGGAGCCACGACCACACGCGCGCGCACCGCGCTCCGTTCGGGATCCGAGCTCCGCTCATCACCTCCGAACGCCGCGCCGAGAGACACGACGAAAAAGCCGACCAGCACTACGCCGCTCCACGAGGCTCTCGGCGAGCGCGACGCGCGTCGCTTTCTCCCCGAGGGACGACGCGGTGGCGAGGCGCTCGAAGACCTCGCGGAAGAGGACCTCGCGGCGCCACTCCTGCTGCGGCGGGGCAACTCCCTCGGTTTCGCCATGGCCTCTGTGTCTACCCCTCGGTCGGGTAGACCCGAGACCCCGGGGACGCCCCCGGGGACGCCGGGGGTGACGGACGGCGCGGGCGCTCGTTTCCCTTCGCAGCGGGTGGACTCGCCCCTGTCCCTCGGCGCGCGCGGCGCCTGGACGTCCGGTCCGAACGCGATCATCTGGTCGCGGGACGACGCCGACCTGGACGAAGAGCCGCGAGAGCTCCAGGACCGCGCCTCGAACGCCGCGTCGCGCGCCCACACCGCGGGCGTTCCCGCGCGTCCGCCGCCGCCCGTGAAGCTCTACTCGCTGAAACGCGCGTGGTTGATGATGAACGCCGCCGGCGAAACCGCCGCGTTGGAGGCGACGAAGATGGAGATGCAGCGCGAGCTGGGCGTGCCGTTCCGGGACCTGATGATCCTCGACCCAGCGTTGCCTACGGCGTACCCGAGCGCCGTCTTCATCCGGCCGAGAGCCATCGTCGTGAACATGGAGCACGTGAAGCTGGTGGTCACCTCCGGGCTCGTCGCGTCGCCTCTGCCGCGGCTCGACGAGCGCGGGGGGGACGGCGACGCTGCGCGCGCGCGAAGGTTCGCGCGGCGCCTGAAGCGGCAGCTCGCCGCGCACGCGCGCCAGACGGATGGACACAAGCAAAGCGCGCGTTTCGGGGCGTGCGAGGAGGACTTAACCCTCCCTTCCGTGCACGAGGAGGGGGATATCTTCGACGGGGACGAAGGACTCGACGGACTCGATGGCGTCCGCGAGAACGAGGAGGCGTTCCCGAGGGGGCCCGCTCGAGACGCGGAAGTCGTTCGCGACGCGAAGACGAAACACGCCGAGACGAAGAGAGACGCGACGAATCGTGGGGTGAGGCAAGCCTTCTCGTCGACCGGCGCCGAACCGCCGCCGCACGACGAGAAGGAGAAGGAACCGAAGCCTCCCGATCCCAAAAGCACCGATCTGCTCGGTCTGCGGCAGACGCCCTGCGAGCTGCGCGTCCTGCTGCTCCCGTTTGAGCTGCGCGTCGTGGAGGCGGCCCTGCACGACGTGTGCAAACGCCTGCTTGACGAGACCGTCGCGCTGGAGCGCGACGCCGCACCCGCGCTGGAGGCGCTCGCCGAGCGCGTCAGCGCCGCGTCGCTCGAGAAGACGCGCGGCATCAAGGCGGCGATGAACTCGCTCGCCGCGCGCGTCGGGGCGGCGCGCGAGGCGCTCGAGAAACTGCTGCAGGACGACGCGGACATGGCGGCCATGTGCCTGTCACGCGGAGACGCCTCGGACGACGAGACTCCGGACGACGAGGATTTGGACGCCGCGAACGTCTCGCAGGCGAGCGCGGGCTCACCGGCGGTTCCGGCGGTCTCGGCGCGGGACGACGCGGAGGAGACTCCCGCCTCGCTCGACGCGGCGAATGAAAGACGACGAAACCGAGGCGAGTCGCTCGAGTCGCTCTCGCGCGCGCGACGCGACGCGCGGGCATCCTCCGCCTCGCGCTCCGGCGTCTCGGTTTCGTCTGCGGGCGCGGACGCGGAGGCGCACGAGGGCGTCGAGGCACTGCTCGAGGCGTACTACATGCACTGCGATTACTCGTTCAAGAGGCTGAACGAGCTCAGGGAGTCCGTCGACGACACCGAGGACCTGGCTGAGATCAAGCTCGACTCGCAGCGCAACCAGCTCATCAAGGTGGACCTCATGCTCAGCAACGGCGCGCTGGCTGTGGGTGCCTTCTCCATGGTGGTCGGCGTGTTCGGGATGAACCTCCCCACCGGGCTGGAAACGTCCAGGGACGCCTTCGTAGAGGTGCTTTTCGTCTCCGCCGTCGCGTGCGTCGCGCTCTTCGTCGCCGTCGTCATCGCGTGCCGGAGATGGAAACTGCTGCAAATGTGACGGCGCGAGGCGGCGCGTCCGCGCTCGGCACGAAAGACACGCTCGCGCCGCGGCGAGCGGGGACGAACGCGTCGGGGTCGTGCGAAGGGTCTGCTATGTACGTACACGCGGCCGGCTCTCGATGATATCGCGAGGCACAGACCAGAAATTTTGCTAAGACCCTCCTCGCGCCGCCGCCGACCAATACCGCCGGCGAAAACGCGTCACCGCTTCCCCGCGCGCGCGCCCGAGCGCCGCGTCGAACCCCCACCCCCTTTCAAAAACGCGCGTTTGAAAAACGCGCGCGCCTTCCCAAAAGCTCACCCTAAACCCTCACTCGAACCCCTCCGGCGTGCTGAGCGGCGTGGGCGAGCCCAGCGTCGCGATCATCCCGCCGGTAAGCGCATCGTGCGACCCGGGCAGAGACCCAAACTGCGAGCGCGTCTTGGCCGAGCGCGTCAGTTTCGGCGTCACCTCGAAGCGCGCCGCCGCGCTCGCCGCCGGCGCCTTCACGGGGGTCGCCTTGGCGCTCCCGCGGCCCTGCGCGTTGTTCTCGCTGAAGCGCGGCGGTGGCGCCGCCTGCTTGCTGCGCGTGTTCGGCGCGCCGTTCAGCGTGAGGCGGCCCGGCCCGGCGCGCAGGATGGTCGACCCGGGCGTGCCCCGCACCTTGCTCCGCGAGCCCGGCGTGATGGGAGACATCTCGCCGAGCTTCATCGGCGTCGCCATGGCGTGCGCGGCGAGGCTCGCCGCGCCCGCCGAGCCCGGCGCGGCGAGGGGCGTGCCGCTCACGCCCGCCGCCTCGGCGGCACCCTCGCTGAGCCGCGCCGAGTTCTGCGCGCTCCCCAGCTTGGGGGGGCTCTGGAGCAGGTCCAGGCCGATGTCCGCGGCGGCGGCGAGCACGGCGCTGCCCGCGCGCCCCGGGCTCCTCATCCCGTCCATCCCGCCCTCGCCGTCGAAATCGCGCGCAAAGTCCTCAATCATCAAGTCGTCCGTCATGAACAGCGCCGCGCGCTCCACCGACGCCACCGCCGCCGCCTGCTGCGCCATGCGCGTCGGGGTCGCGAGCGCGCCGGACGCGCCGCCGCGCGGGCTCGCGCCGACGCCGACGCCGCTCTTCGAACCTTTGGCGCCCCCCGCCTTGGACGCCTTGGCGCCCTTCGCGCTCGCCGCGCCGCCGTTCCCCGAAAACGGCCCGTCCTTGGCGGTGTTCTTGCACCCCTCGCACTTGCAGTACTCCTGGCAGGGCACGCCCGCCTGGAAGCACTCGCAGTACTTCTTGAGGCACGCCGACTTCTTGCAGTGGCACCCCTTCTTGTGCCGCGCTTCGCCGTCGCCGCCATCCTCCGTGATCTTGTCCGCAAACGCCTGCGGGTTACGCAGCTCAATCTGGTGCCGCGTCGTCGCCACCAGCGCCGCGTCCGCGGGCGTGTTGCAGCAGTTCTGGCAGTTGCAGTCGTCGCAGTAGGCGCCGGCGGCGAAGCACTCGCAGTACAGCTTCAGGCACTTGCTCTTCTTGCAGTTGCACTTCTTCGAGCCGCACGCGGGGGGAGGGGCGCCGCCGGCGTCCTCCGCGACGCCGCACAGCACGTCGCCGCCCAGCGAGTCCAGCGAGTGCCGCGGCGGACGCTCGCCCTTCGCCGAGGGCGTCGCGCTGGGCTGCACGGAGAGGCGTCGGTCGCCGCCGCGCGCGTTTCCCTTGGCGAGGCCTCCCGCGCCGCGCGTCTGGCCGGCCGCGCCGCGTCCCGACGCCGGCGCGGAGGAGGGCCGCGCCGCGCGCCGCAGCTCCTCCTCCAGCAGCGCGGCGGCTGCGGACTTCTTCGAGCGCTTCCCGCGGTCGCTCCGCGCGCCGACGAGGGAGGCGCCGGCGCGCGGCGAATCCTCGCCCCCCTTCTTGTTGATCTTGGAGAGGCCGTGCGGGAACTCCGTCGAGGCGCCCGTCGCGCTCGAGCGCTTGGTGGTCGCCTCGCCGGACATGGCGGCAGCCATGTCCGCCACCGCGCCCACGCCCGCGGGCGCGCCCGCGCGCGCAGCGGCGCCGCGCACGCCCGGCCGCGAGCCCGCCCGCTGCGTGACGTGCCCGGGGGAGCGCAGCCGCGGCATGAGCCCGCCGTCCAACCCGAGGTCGGCATCCAGCTGGAGCAGCTCCTTCTCCAGGGTGCTCATCGATCGCTGGCCGCCACCCGCCTCGGGCTCCGTCAGCTCGACGTTGAAGTCGCTCTCGAGCTGCGCGGAGGCGTCGATCGGACGACGACGAGAAGAGTCGTTGTTTCGGGAGGCGGCGTGTCAGTGGCAGGCAGAGGCGTGCGGGGGTCGCGGCGCGACGCGCGCCGCGCGGCGAGAATCAACACAAAAGAAGAGACGACGCGCGCGTTTTTTTCTTGGCGATCGCGTGGTCGGGGCACCGGCTTGACGCGAGGCTCGCCGCGCGGTCCGCGCGCGTCTCGACGCGGGAGGCGATGATTTCGATACCTCACGCATCACGGCGAGGTGCGCGCGACGCATCGAGCCAGAGATCCGCCGGGAACGCGTTCGGGCGGTCGCGATCGCGTCGCGCGATGCGGAAGTGGTATCGAAAGATTGCGCGCGCGCGCGTACCTGCTTGCGTAGCGCCGCGACGCTGGCGACGTCGGTGATGTCGTCGAGGACGCCGGGGCGAAGGGGAGACTGCGCGAACGCGGTCACGGAGTGCAGCACATCCGCGCTGGCGCTCAGGGCCACCTCTTCGAGCGCGGCGGGCTGCTCGCCCTTGCTCAGGTTGCTCCGCTTACGGTCGCCACCGGACTTGCCGGCAAGCGCAG
>MDSV01057820.1_pt1 | contig 14827 bp, 11 predicted proteins | sample 810851 | NCBI WGS metagenome assembly MDSV01 (sample SAMN05326640, study PRJNA326480) | marine metagenome | isolation source: seawater | place: Atlantic Ocean: North East | collected 2012 | reverse complement strand
GTGTAGATAGTTGATGTGGATCCGTCCGCTGATACTTTGTCCTTGTATGGCTCAGTCATTATCCAAAATGGATCACCTTTTGCATCTATAGAAAATTTGTAAGTGTTGCCCCTATACAAAGTTACAATTGGATTTCTTTCATTTTCTTTGTGTGGGAAGTTCCATGCCCTAGCACTGCTTCCATCATCAGGCCATGACTCTGCCTTGAATTCAACAGTTGCATTTGTTCCTACAGAATCAATTTCAATTGGGTTTGGGCCATCAGGCAGCCAATAGTATTCCCTATAATTAATAAGTTTATCATAATCAATAGCTGGATTCCAGGCATAAACAGTTTCTTTGTTTAACCTATCATGATTGTTTGTTTTTGCTCCAAAATATTTTAGTTGATTAATATAATCATCATAAGTTCCAGTGAACTTTACTTGATCTTCTGGATTGACACTAGTGGTGTCTTTATCTGTATAGGTCACAGTAGGCTCTAATTGATATGCTAATCTATCTTTGTCTGTGGCCAGTATGTATCGATCTGTATTCTTTCTGGTATAGGCATCTTGCCTTCCTATAAATCCATCTAATCTTTCTAAAGCCCCCTTTTGTATTAATGGATCAAGAGTGCTTGATAAGAATCTCTGATTGGCATCTGTTCTGTAAAACGCCGGAAGTTGTTGTACTGTTCTGCGAAGTTCAGAATTGCCTTCTTTTACAATTCCTTGATTTTGAAGTGCACCTATCTCGTTATCAGCCATTAGTATCCTGCTCCACTACTACCGCCGCTTGATGATGAGCTAGATCCTGATGAATAAGAACCTGATGTAGTGGAACCTGATACTGAAGAACCAGTTGTAGTTGTTGCTGAGGTTGATGCTGTGGCAGTAACAACTGTACCTGACGCACTTAATTGATTTGCGCCAATGGCAGTTATTATGCTTACATCATCAACGGTGGCCCCACTGATAAAAATTTCGTCTGCCGCACAATTTATTTGGAACAAAGACCCAAAACTTTGTCCTGATTGATTAGGCACAATTACGACTGTTAATAAATCTGGTGCTAGCTGATTATGTATGTACGCGGCTAGTTCTGTAAAGTAAAAAGGATCTCCAAAATCCCAATTATCCAAAGCAAAAAATTCATTTATAGCGGCTATAACACGTGTTTTAATAATAGCATCTGTAATATTTGTTCTAGTATTCTTGACAACTTTGAACGTTGCTTGTAATGCTTCATCTGCGTTAGTACCAAACAAAATTTTATATTTTACTGGATGATAAACAATTTGATCAGATAATGATTTTAAAGGATCCAAAAATCCTGAGTAATTTATTCGTAATTGATCAGGCGTTGATTCTGTTGGTTTTGTACCACCATCTTGCAAGTAGACTCTAAATAAATTATCATATGTTCTTTCTAACATAAAAACATCCACTATATTTGAAACACTAGGGTCAATCCTCGTGTCCTGGCCAGCATTGTGCTTATATTGGAAGTCCAAAACACTGCGGCCTCTTCTAGCAATATAATCTGTACTAGTTGATAGTGTATTAGTTGTTGAATCGTATTTTTTAACTACGTTTTCTGCTTCGTCGTAAAAATAAAATAATTGATCATCTGAGTATGTCCCTGCACTTAAGGTTATATCAGATTCATTTTTTGATACTATAAAATTTGTTGCCGCATAAGGTCTGTATCTCTCAATGTTATTATACGATAGATACTTTTCAAAAAATACAAATTTAGTTGTAATGCTTGTCTCTGGTTCAACCACAATGTCAAATAGTTCAGGATTATCTACAACTCCGTCGTCATCGTCGTCAAAAAAACCAACTTCAACTTTTCTGTTGTCTTGAAAACCGTCTGCCTCAGTTATTGTGTTTACTACTGCCCATTTAATTGGATATCCAATTGAATTTCCTGTAGATACTAAACTGTTTGTTTTTAAAATTTTTATTGTATCTTTGACTGATTTACCAGTTTTGTAATCGAATATTTTTTCTTCTGTGTCGTAATGAAACTTATTTTGAGATTCGGATTCAAACACGTAAATTAATTTACGATAATTTACAGTGTATGTGTTTCCGTCGTTAGTAAATTTAAACCACCAGCTGGCATCTAAGTTTGTCTCTGTTGTTGATCCTGCATTACCTAAACTGAAAATTGAACTATCACTTAGGTTAGTTGCGGTGATAACTTTCCATGATTCTGTATCAACATCATATCTTAACGCAAAAGTTTCATATGCCTCTATTCTATCAATGATATCTGTTTTCAGAGTATCACCTAATGTTGTTGTAAGATTAGGGAAGATAGCACTTACACTTGCGCCATTAGGTACTATATTTGCCAAAGTCACAGGGCCTGCTCCTGATTCTAAATTACCTGTACCACCATTTGCTCCATCGTCTACCACAGCTCCAATCTTTGCCCATAATCTATCTTCTGCATTGTCTGTGCCTGACGTAACTAATTTGTTGTTTAGAAATTCTCTAGTATCAGGAGAAACAAATTTTACAAGAGATCCTGGTTTGGCGTACTTGAAATTTGATGTGGCAAAATCTCCTATAGCCAATGCTCCTCCAGATGTAAAATATCCAGTATTTGTATTTGTTCCGGTAGTACTTGAATTCCAAGTAGCATTTAATGAGCTTAAATCTTTAGTTCCGTATTTCAAATAATAGAAATGGCGACTATATGGTTCTTTAATTTTTGCTTCAACATTGTTATTGATTGTTGTCCTTATATCATTACGTCCTGTAAAGTTAAATGTAAACTGTTGTGTGCTTTCTTCTCTATATAGTATACCGTCCTCAGCAAACACACTTACATTTGAATATGCACCGGTAGGATCTAAAATTTCTTTTGCTCTTGATATACCCGAAGCGGCTCTATTCACTGATCTAACTTTAATAATTTCTTGTGATGCACTCAACGGAACCACTTGATAATCTTCAGCAGTGACCATCCTATTTTGTGAGTAGTACACCTGAGCGGCTTTTTCTTTTATTGATTCATTTGATTCTGTGGCCGCACTGTTGTATACACTAGCACTCAAACTCATAGTAACGGTAAGAGTCTGTTGTGATCCATTTGCATCTAAATATGGTATCCCTATTTGAACATTTTGTATATCAGCTGGTTGGATTGCAAATTTTGCATTGTCACTAATTCTATAGTAGGCCCTGAAACTACCAGAAGGTAAATTACTGAAATTTCCATCACCAAACACTAAATCAATTGTGTCATTATTTTTGGTGATTACGTTGTAAATGTTTCTTTCATTTTTAGACAAACTATTATAAATTGCATTGTTTCCAGATAGAGCAGGTACCTGTGTCCATTTTTCAATTATTTGACCAAACTCATCTAGTTTAAAAAGCCATACATCAGAATTGTTAATGTTAGCAGTATTGATAGGTTTGACAAAATTAGTAACAGCAGTTTCAACTGTAAAATCATTTGATTGAATTATTCCTTGTTTAAACAAAAAGAAAAAACCAGTGTTATTCGATCCGTCACCTGCTCCATCTGATCTATAACTGTATGTCAGGCCGGTACCAAGTATAGGATCTGCCTCATAAATTGACTGAGATCCAGATATTGTGCTTGGAGTAATTTCAAAATTTCTTGTAGTGCCACCAACGTCGGCATTAAATGTAAAAATTGGAAGATCAGTTTGATTTGAACTGATTGTATAAATGTCCGTTTCTATTCCACCAATGGCACCAGATTCCCGTGGCTTTCCAAACAACTGTCCAGTTTGATTAGCCGCATTCATGACACTTATAAATTGTTCACGATAATTTGAGTTTGCATTATCATTCCAAACTATTGTGGTGTTTGCTAAATTTGTGCCTGTAGAATCAACAACATCTTGTGTGGTAGCAACAGAATCCATTTTTAACAATCCAACCGCAGGCTGATTTCTTTTGGCATTGTAACTAATCAATCTTGCTAATCTTAGTATTGAATCACGTCTTTCCGCAGTTTCTAAAAAATTTTCTCTGGCATTGAGATCAACTCTGAATGAAAGTGCTTGGGCTATGTAGGCTATTAAATCAATAAGTGCAATATATTCTGAACTTTCTACATAATCATTAAAATCATCTGGGTAATTTTCGCGTAGATAGGTGACCATGGTTCTACGAAGTGTTTCAAAATCATAGCTTTTGAAGTCTGCCTGTTGGAAAGCTTGATAAATTTTGCGCCATTCCTCGGCTACTAATAATCTGTTCTGTCGTTCTGTTGTGGCCATACTGTTTGTACGGATATTTATGTTTTAAATTATAGGCGTATATTAAGATAGGCGTGCTAGCTGTTGATCATCAAAATTCAATCTTAGGTTTTCAGTGATATCTAACGGGCGATATCGTATAGTAGCTTGGACTGACAGTCCCTGTTCAGCTTCATTCACTGTTATATCTTCGGCTTCTAAGCGTTCATCTGCTTGGAAATTTTGCGTAAGATCTTCAATAATAGCTTCTTTAAGGAGATCTGTAAGAGGTTCAAACAGCACATCATATATTATTGTACCAAATTCTGGATTCTCAACTCTTTCACCTTTTCTGATGGATAAACGGTTTATTAAATCCTGCTTTGCCACTTCAAAATCATATATTTTATATCCTGATGTTGTGGCTCTAGAACTAAACCCTTTATGGGTAACTCCTTTAGCGTTTGCTTTTCCTGTTTCAGATCCGTATGCCATATTACATATTTACTTTAAAAATACTTCTTAAGTTGACTGACTCCTTGAGCAACTGCATCTTTGATTTTTGATGCAATAATATTGGTCAATTTATTTTTTATTGCAGTTTTAATATTATCTGCATTTGTTGTAAGATTTTTTAGACTTGTAATATTTAATTTTAATTTTTGATCAAGACCTGTCAACAGATTTATTGCTTTAAGAATCTCATCAGGATCTCCAGGCAGTCGTATTTTAGATAAAACTTTGTTTAATTCAGTATTCACCATTGAAGAATTTTGGCTTAAAATACTAGACAGTTCCGCGGCGTCAATGTTTGGATTTTTGGCCAGTAAAGCTTTCAGCGGTGCTGACTGTAGATTTAGATTTTGCTTGATTAGATCCTCAATTGCTTTGTTTTTTAGATCTCTCAATAGTGAGTCTCTTGTAACTCTTTTATAAGGCTCGTGTGTAGGAAATTCAGACACAGTGGTTTTTGTACCACCAGATGCTTCATTGGTTCTAATTCTTGTGCCATCAGTTGGCGCAATAGTGTTGCCATTTTGATCTTTAGTGATTACATCCACTGCACCAGTTGCAGTGATGCCAACTCTAACATGATTTGGGTTAAGCCATCCAGGTCCCCAAATACTCCTTGGTGGAACACTATTAAAATGCACTTGTCCAGCAGATGATAAATCTATTCTCTGCCCGGCACCATGTAATTGTTTCATTGGCGTATAAGAGGAAATTCCAAAAGCGCCATAATGCCTTATAGCCCCACCCTGCGAAGCACTTAGTATGCCAGACTGTCCCATTGTATGCACAAACTCTTCTGCATTAAGATTTATATCAGTCTCAGCCGTGATTGACACTTTGTTTTTGGCATGTAATTGAATGTTGTTGTCAGCGTGTATATTGAAATCGCCTTCTGTACGAAAACTTATTCCTTGATTGCTGTAAACATTAATTTTGCCGTCTCGGTCCATTTCAATCCAGGCCTTACCTGATCCATTCGCAAGATATACCACTCCTTCTGAATCATGCATCAATAATTGATGACCTGATGATGTTCTTAATCTAGTCAACTGATTGTTGCCCAATACATCACCGTCGTCCATTACAAAAGAATGACCTATGCCTCTGTCAGGGGTCACAGGTGCATTGTCAATACCAATATTCAATGATCGCGAGTCTGCCAACACTGGCCCAGGAGTACTCCAACCAAACACATTGCTTGGCGATTCCCTCCTAGCAGAACTACTGGTTGTGCCACGCACAGGATCTTGCACTAAGCCTGCCATATGTAATTGATCTGCTAATTTTACGTTCAACGGTAGTTGCCATTTATTAAGTGCAGATAATGTTTCACCTGATCTAATTATGCCTCTGTTTTTTTCTCCGGCTGGCAAAAATTTTGCACCGTATTTGTTAATTTCAGGATCACTAGATTGGCCTGGTGATGGAAACTCACCGGCTGTGTCCATGCCTTCACCTGTGTTAATGTTTGATGCTAGGCCAGGCACCATATGGTTTGTGACAGGATCTTGAATACATCCAATCCAGAATGCAAGATTTTTGTTTGGTTCTCCCTTAGCAAAAATCACCAATACACTTGTATCAATGTCAGGTGGTATGGCCCACATTCCGTAACTGGCTTGTGATTTACTATACGACAGAGGATCGTTTGGATCTACAGAATTAATACTTTTTGCCCCATAAAATGGTGATAGATATCGACACCAAACAACTTGCTCCGAGGTTGGATTTTCTGTGTTACTTAAGGCAGGAATGTTTACTCCCAGTCTTCCCATTTTTAAAGGGTCTTCTGTGTATTTTACCTGTCCTATAAATGGACCTCCAGTCTCATCAATAAACTTTTCATTGAATGCTTTTTGATTATCCTGTGTATCAACAAATCCTCTTTTATCTTCGTACATAATATTAAATATCTTTTTTATTCACCTCTCATATTTTTTTATGCCACTGAAGGCGTATCGGGAGTCCCATATGGGATGTCTACACCAGAATAAACTTTTTGTAAAAATGGTTTTCCTTCTCCGTCTTGGTTCAATAATCTATTACAAGTCAACACCTGGGTAAAAGCATTTTCACTGATTGATGATTCTATTCTAGCCACATGATACGTGCCAGAAAAAAAGGATTGTTGTTCTTTTGCTTTTTTATCAAAAAACATTGCACCTTTAATTTGATTCAAATCTGTCGGTAATCTGTACTCTAAAAAAATAATTGGCATAAAACTATCAGCGTTGAAAGATTCATATGTTTCATTGAAAGGCAAACTCCTCGAACTGCCACCTAGGTGGGTTCCTAGATTATCTCCTGTGGGTGTGTACATGTCTTGACAAATATAAGCCGGATCCCCCAAAATTTCCAATTCAATTTTTAACATATCCGCCTGAGGATTTGTAAGATAGTCCATGAATTCTTGACTTTTTGCAGTCAACGGAGATTCAAGATCTGCAGAACTTTTGCCTTTACGTGTTGAAGGGTATGCTCTTACACCTAATATATTTTTTTCTGTAGCTTCCTGCCCTACTACTGAGATCTTTACCGCCTGACTGTCTTTGGCGACTAATCCAGGTTCCACTTTCTGCTTTGGATCACCAGTGATATTACGCTGATAAAAAGCAGTTTGATAAAAAATACGTAAATTTTGCACATCTACGTTTTCTCCTGTATAAATGTACCTGTATTTTTTTTCTACTTGGTCCTCTAAAGTTTTAGTGGGCACAGTTTGTCCAGGTTTTAAAAATTTGTGTACGGGTATACGATGAGGTATGGCAGTAAATTTAAATGTTTTTGGATGCATTTTTGTGATTGGATCAATTTTAGAAGTATCTTGACTAATATTAGTTTTAATTTTGAACCAAGGCACATAAGGATTTTGGTCTACAAGTTTTGATAACCTTGCTTGTTGATCTGGCTGGTTTATAATACGAATTGCATCTCCTTCAGAGATTCTTTCGCCAGCAGGTCCCTGTCCTGTGGCCAGTTGCACAAATGATATCCAAAAATTGTTTGTTAAATTCAATAAGAACGGTGTGTTCCTAATTACATCTTCAAAATTTTTCACAATGCTGGTGCCCTCCACAATGGAAATACCCATTTCAGTTGAAATTGTTTCTGTTCCTGTATTGTCTTGAGTTTGTTGTGCTTGATTTACTCCGTCTGCCGCATTCAATTTTTGCTCAGGAAATTTTAGCATGTCCAATGTGATAGCACTTTGTCTCTTTCTTTGACCTGCCAAGGGACCGTTAACAAATACATAAATTGGGTCTGAAGCCGAACCAGTGGCGCCTATGCCTGTTGCAAACTGAATGTTGCCGTTTTTTAGTGCTTTGACAATTTGTTGTGCTACAGATAGCCCTGCCAAATTTTTTTCTCTATTTGCTATGCTGTCTGCTATAGATTCAGTTCTATTAATAGTTTTGTCAGGATTAGCAGGCAATCTATCACCTATGATATTGAATAGCTCTCTGTCTACCTCAAATATATACTTGTCCCAATACTCCTTAGTGCCTCTGTGTCCTTGACTTGCCTCAGCCGCCATCATAACATTATTCAACTGGTTTTCTATCTTTCGAATATATTCGCTAATACTACTGACTTCCAATTGTGCTTGTGTTCTAGGAAATTTTATTTCGTCTGAATGTACCCTGTCAGGATATGGCACGGCTATCACATTATATTTGGCGCCTCCTGCATCAACTTCAAATTCAACATTTGTAATAAAAATAGGAATTTTTCTTTGTAATCTTTTTTTATTTTGTCCAATGTTGTGTATTTTTCTTCCTTGATTGTCGTATCCAACAAAATCAATGGTGAGTAAAAACGGTGCGTCCATGTAGTCTTTGAAGCCCATTCGAAAAGCCACTGCACGTATTTTTTCAATAAATGTGATTCCATAAGGTTCAACCAGTTCAAATTCCATTTTTGAAAAATCAGACAGGTTGCGTTCATTGTTAGGACTTGGCACAGAAAGAATATTAACATTTTCAAAAAATATATCATGAGCTCGATCAAGGATTTCAATGCCTTCGTTATAATCAGGATTGTTCCTTTGTTCCCGTAATTGATTTTGCTCATATTTTTCCTGAATAGATTTGGTGAATGGATTTGAAGACGAGACCTCAAATGTAGAAATCTCCCCTCCTGGCAGCTCATCGCCTTTACCTATTCCGCCACTGCGAGCAATAATGTTCAGTAATGAGTCAGTCAAAAATGTCTTATCATCAATTTGTTTTTGACTAATTCCGGATAAAGTGAACAGTGTGTTGTACGAAGCAAATTCGTGTAGTCTATTTTTACGTGCCACTCTACACTCCTAAATCTGTGCGTATGTTTCCAGGTTTTGGTACTTTGATAGTTACGCCGGCGGCAAAGTCATAAATGGGGTCTTCAATTACGTCCGGATTTCTTTGAGCAAACACCCACCATAGTCTTGGTGTTCCGTACAAGTCAAACGCCAACAAATCTGGTCTGTAAGCATATGTGGCATTCAATGTGACTTCGTCGTCATCGCCTTCGGCAGTGATAGGTCTTGGTACAAATAGTTCCAAGTTTACTTTGTTTTGAGGAGTAGCAAAGTACGGTGATGTAGCAGAATATTTGGCCATTAAATAAATCCTATATTTTCGCCATTGACATTGATTTGTCCAGATTTTGCAAAATCACTGAGACTAAATTGTGATACAGAATCTCTCGAGTACACAGGTGTTACCAATACAGATATGTTACTCAAAGTTGGAGCCCAGGTTGATCCCCTATCAGCCAATGTGACATCTCCTGGAATTCCAGTTCCTCCTCCAAATTCTCCAAAGCCGTCTTGGTCAACAAAACCGTTCTCTGGTTTATAATTTACAGTTCCTTTGCTAGATATATAATCTATGCCTGATTGCAATTCTACGTTGAATGTGTTTACTACTACAGGGACATTTTTGAACACGTTTTCACCATATCCATTTAAAAACAACACTGGCGGAGGATTACCTTTCAGTGATGATTTCTTGCTTCCAAAAAACATTTTGGTTACTAATCTTAAGAAATGCACGGTAGCCACCCAATGACTTGCGTCTTCTTGATTCTGCACAGGAAATTCGCCAATAATATTGATTTGATCAACTTGTGAATTCTGATAAGCTTGAAAAGGATAATTGCTGTGTGTTTGTGCTAGGGCGTTATAATTTGCAGAGTGCTGAATTATACATGAAGGCGTCAACGGCCAAAACATTCCATTGCTGGGCACTAACGGAGCCAAAATATCTTCATTGCCATAGGTAGGTGAAGATGGTGTAAAAATTGCCTGTCTTAGTTCATGAGCTTGCGGGGGCAGTGTTAATTTCACACGCCAGTCAGTAGTGCTAGTGCTACCTCTGAATCTAGCACGTGTGGTTCTGATATCACTTTTACCGTCCAGACCGACACCTTGTAATCTTGCCACTGTTCGATTGACTGCATCTAAACCGCTTTGGACTGTTTTGCCTAAAGTTTCTGCACGTTCTAGTATTGACATTTTTTGGTTGCTATCCTTTGTTAAATTTCGTATACTTTACTGTATTTATAGGCACAATAATAGGCGCACTTTATATTCCATACGGCACGATTCAACAGACCTGTTTGTGGTCACTTTAACTTACATGAAAGATAATTATGAAACGAGTGAAGTACCTAAACAATCGAGATCTGTTGGCCCAAATACACGCCAGTAAAAACACTTACTGTTCGTACGTGGCACCTGAAGATGCACAATATGACCTTATTGTTCCAAACTTAAAAAAAATAAACGCCAACGCCATAGCAAGAGCCAGAAAAGCCAGATCAAAACGTCTCACTCAGGAAGCCTGGCAACAGGCCAAAGACGCAGGGCTAAAAAAAATAAAATTAAGCGATTACACTGTCAGCACAAGAAAAATTGACAAAAGCGATCTTGTGTTTAGAGTAATGACCTACGATCATATACCAATGGACGGTGACAGAAAGAAAAATCCAAAAAGTGTAGCCGATCATCATAGCCGAGTAAATTTTCCGCCGTTCCAACACTACAGATATGACAAAAAAGGTAAACTGAGATGTGTTGGTAAATCGCATTGGATTGGTGGAATGAGCAATGGATACTTTTCAGCTGATCACGGCAAAATCACAAACAGTCTAGCAATGATGTTTATGAAATTGTGTGAACGTTATGGCACAAGATCAAACTGGAGAGGTTACACATACAACGACGAAATGCAATCGCAGGCACTAATGCAACTGTCACAGATTGGATTACAGTTTGACGAATCAAAATCAGAAAATCCATTTGCATACTACACTGCCGCTATCACAAATTCATTCACAAGAATTTTAAATATTGAAAAGAAAAATCAAGCTATCAGAGATGATCTTTTAGAAATAAATGACATGATGCCTTCATTTACAAGACAGGGAGAAAATGAACGCTCGTCCCCCACTTTCAAAAAGAAAATGGCCACAGCACACGGAGATGTAAAAGTGGTCAACAAAACTGGTCTTGTCAAACTTAATCGCCAGCTACGCAAAGATGGCAAATTGGATTTTGATCAGGTTGGATATAAAAAAATTGATATCACAGGACACAAACCACCTGTTAAGAAAAAATGGTAATATATGTTTTTTAAAAAAGTTGCTTGTTTTACTGACATCCACTTTGGTATGAAAGGCAACAGTCGTGTACATAACGATGACTGTGAAGCATTCATACACTGGTTCATCGAACAGGCCAAAGCACACAACTGTGAGACCTGTATATTTTTAGGTGACTGGCATCACCACAGAGCATCAACAAATGTATCCACAATGAACTACACAGTGTCCAACATGGAAAGACTGGGACAAGCATTTGAAAAGGTATATGTCATTATGGGTAATCATGATTTATTTTACAGAGAAAAAAGAGAAATAAACAGCATGGAGTTTATTAGAAATATTCCTAATGTGCATATTGTTAATGAATGGATTGTAGAAGAAGATGTGGCAATCATTCCATGGGTAGTAGAGGACGAATGGAAACGCATAGAAAAAATGCAACAAAAATATGTGTTTGGACATTTTGAACTGCCTTACTTCAAAATGAATGCCATGGTAGAAATGCCAGATGTGGGAGGAATCAAAACAGAACATTTTGCCAATTGCGGCATGGTTTTTTCTGGACACTTTCACAAAAGACAACAAATGAAAAATGTCACATACATGGGCAATGCATTTCCACACAACTATGCAGATGCTTGGGACGACGATCGTGGCATGATGATACTAGAGCATGGTGGACAACCAACATATATCAACTGGCCAGACATGCCAAGATATATCACAATAAAAATAAGTGAACTTTTACAAGATCCTGAAAAGTATCTTAAGCCAAAAATGTATGTGAGAGTCACACTAGATATAAAAATTAGCTATGAAGAAGCTAACTTTGTCAGAGAAACATTTATTGACAAATACAAATTAAGAGAATTGCAATTGATCCCTGAACAAATTGAACAGGCACAACAACCAACTGTGGATGTGCAAAAGTTTGACTCTGTGGACCAAATTGTAATTAAGCAACTGCAAGGAGTAGATTCTGAAACATATGATAAAAATGTTCTTACAGCAATCTATAACGATTTAGATGTCACGAGTCAGTAAAAAAAAATTATTAAAAATTTTAAAAGGTGAATATGGGCCTGCCACTATGACAAGAAGTCAGCTGATTGATTGGCTTGCCAAACCACATTCTCAAGAAGAATGGTTACGAGGTTACAAACATTGGAAAAAACAACAGAATGCTAAAAATTAAAGAGCTTACAGTAAAAAATTTTATGAGTGTGGGTAATGCCGCACAAAGTATTAATTTTGCCAATAAAAATTTAGTGTTAGTTATTGGTGAAAACATGGACTTGGGTGGTGACGATGCCGGGGCCAGAAATGGAACAGGAAAAACTACTATAGTCAACGCTTTGAGCTATGTGCTGTTTGGCGAACCGCTGACACAAATAAGACGAGACAATTTGGTCAACAAAACAAATGAAAAAAACATGCTCACTAGTGTAAAATTTATAAAAAATAATATTGAATACACCATTGAAAGAGGACGAAAACCACAAATATTTAGATTCTATGCCAACGATATTGAACAAGACTTTGAAAGCAACGAAGCACAAGGCGAAAACAGAGAAACACAGCAAGAAATAAACAAATTAATTGGTATGACTCATTCAATGTTTAAAAACATAGTGGCATTGAACACATACACACAGCCATTTTTGGCCACAAAGCAGGCCGAACAAAGAGAAATAATTGAACAACTACTTGGTATAACTTTGCTGTCGCAGAAAGCTGATTTGCTTAAAGAGAAGATGAGAATAGCCAAGCAACAGCTCACAGAAGAAAAATACAAAATAGATAGTAAAATGGCTGCAAACGAAAAAATACAAGAAAGCATTGAGAGTTTGCAATTAAGATCTACAGCTTGGCAAACACAAAAAGACGAAGACAAACAAAAATTTTCAGAGGCAATCACAGAACTTGAAAAAGTAGATATTAAGGTTGAATTGGATTCACATAAAAAATTACAAAAACACAATGAAAACTATTTGAAACTTTTAAGTTTGAACAAAGAAAAAGCATATCACGAAGACTCATTGACAAAATCAGAATCTAATGTAACAAAAACACAAAACGATTTAGAGTACATGAAAGATGCAAAATGTCCAACATGTGAACAAGAATTACAAGACGAAAAGCACAAACAACTTAATGATAAATTGCTGGTTACACTGACAGAAAGCAAAACAGATGTAGAAAAAATTAAAAGTGATCTTGCAAAAATACAACAGGATATCAATGCAATTGGTGATCTGGGTCAGACTCCTGACACTTACTATGATACAATGGACGAAGCTTATAACCACAAAGCATCACTCAAGGATCTAAAACGTCAACTTGAACAAACGGATCAAAAAGAAGATCCATATGCAGAACAAATTGAAGAACTTACAAAAAAAGCAATACAAAAAGTAGATTATACTGGTGTAAATGAAATGGAAGACTTGTACAGGCATCAAGAATTTTTATACAAACTATTGACTGCAAAAGATTCATTTATAAGAACAAGAATTATTGAACAAAACTTAACGTACTTGAATCAAAGACTGGCCCACTTTTTAGGCAAAGTTAAATTGCCACACACTGTAACGTTCCAATCAGATCTCACAGTGCGTATTGAAGAGCTGGGCAGAGAACTGGATTTTGATAATTTAAGTAGAGGAGAAAGAAACAGACTAATCCTAAGTTTAAGTTGGGCGTTCAGAGATGTATGGGAAAGCCTTTATCAACAGATCAACTTGTTGTTTATTGATGAACTTATAGATGCTGGAATGGATATATCAGGTGTAGAAAGCTCTATGGCAGTGCTGAAAGACATGAGTAGAACACAACAAAAAAATATTTTCCTAATATCTCACAAAGATGAATTGGTGAGCAGAGTGAATTCTGTACTTAAAGTAGTAAAAGAAAATGGATTTACTAACTATGCCAACGATGTCGAGATCGTAGTATGACGATCCTAATCACAGGTGGTAATGGAAAACTTGCAAAAAGTTTAAAAAAATATATTAACGGTGACTACTATGGAAAGGATAGGTTGGATCTTACCGATGCAAAGTCCATTAAAAGCCTTCCAAATTACAATTTCCTTATTCATACAGCAACAGGTAACAGGCAAATTAATGATAATCTAGATTTACTTTTGGAAAAAGCAAACAAAATTTTTGTATTCACAAGTAAACAAGGAACATTTTTAAATTGGAAAAAGACAGGCCCAATAAATTATGGCATAGAAAAATTAAACTTAAATTTTATAGTGTATAGACACAACTTTGTTAATCATAATGCACAAATTTTTGAACCAGGTCATATGGAAACTGAAGATGACTACAATAAAATTGCTGAAAAGTTCAGCAAAATATATTTGGATTGGTCATTTACCAAAAATCAAATATATGATTTGGTAAAAGATTTCTACATTCCGTATTAATTACTTGACAAAACCACTTCTTACATGCTTTAATTACAGTTATGTTAACTAATAACATCGTACGATAAGGAAGGACAAACAAT
>MDSV01208982.1_pt1 | contig 14829 bp, 15 predicted proteins | sample 810851 | NCBI WGS metagenome assembly MDSV01 (sample SAMN05326640, study PRJNA326480) | marine metagenome | isolation source: seawater | place: Atlantic Ocean: North East | collected 2012 | reverse complement strand
CCAATTATCCCGAGCTTTCTTTTTTTCATTATTTAATTATTAATGCTTTTTTGTTAGAACTTGAAGCTAAATATGGATTTAAGAAAACATATAAGATCAATACCTGATTATCCCAAAAAAGGTATTTTATTCAGAGATATAACTACACTTATAAAGAATCCTGACGCCTTTAAGTATACTAATGATAAAATAATTGAAATCGCGAAGTCTATTGAATTTGATAAAGTTTCTGCAATAGAGTCAAGAGGCTTTGTTTTTGCATCTGCTATTTCTTATGTTTTAAATAAACCACTTATACTCCTTAGAAAAAAAAACAAACTTCCAGCAGAAACTCATTCGATTGATTTTAAACTCGAGTATGGTGAGGCAACAATTGAAGTTCATAAAGACTCCATTTCCAAAGGAGAAAAAATACTTGTCATAGACGACCTTATTGCAACGGGTGGAACTGCGGAGGCAGCTGCCAAACTTATTGAGTTATCAGGTGGAAAGATAGCAGGTTTTATTTTTGTGATTAATTTATTTGATTTACCTGGTAACGATTTACTAAAAAAAAAAGGTTACAAAACTAGAAGCTTAATTGAATTCCCAGGTCACTAAATTTCTTTATTCTTCCAAGTAGAAGGTGTTAAATCATTATTAATTTCTATATTGATATTATAGTCAAAAGGTCTTGTGCCCCGTCTTTTGATATATTCAAAAGTTTTTTCAATTCCTTGCTGAAGTGAAACTGTTGTTTTATAGTTAAGCAAAGATCTGGCTTTATCTGCTGAACAAGTGGCATGTTTAACTTCTTTAGGTCTGTCTTTTTTATGTATTGGTTCTAAATTAACTCCAGTAATGTTTGAACATATCTCTGCAATCTTGTTTATAGTGACAAATTCCTCATCTGGACCTATATTAATAGTCTGTTTGTTTAAATTTTTTTGATCCAACATTGGTATTAAACAACTCAAACAATCATCAATGTACGAAAAACATCTTGTTTGTTTTCCATCTCCATAAATAATTGGTGCTTTACCCTGCATCATTCTATTTATCATTATTGAAACAACATTTCTAAATGGATCATCATATTTTTGTTTTGGCCCAATTATATTATGAGGCACGGCGATTACCCATTCAATATTATTAAGATCACACAAATTTTTAAGAACTTCCTCTGATGCAACTTTTGAAATTGCATAAGGGTCTACAGGACGAGGCTCCATTGTTTCTTTAAAAGGTGCTTTTTGTTCACCGTATCTTGCCATTGAAGAACAAAAAATAATTCTATCAACTTTTTCGTTTACTGCAGCGGTAAAAATCGAAACTGACGCCAAGTAATTATTTTTGGTTATTTCAAAAGGAGAAAACACAGATAGACCTTCGTGCGCAGTAGCTGCACAATGGTAAACAATATTAACACTTTTCATAATCTCTTTAATCTTTTCGAAATCACAGCAATCGACTTTATGAAATGTAATATTTTTTGGAACATTATCTTCATAACCACCAATCATGTTGTCAATTCCAATTACATCATGGCCTAAATTACCTAGCTTTTCTGATAGATGTGACCCTAAAAAACCAGCTGCTCCAGTGACCAATATTTTCTTTTTGATAAATTTCATTTAATAGTTATTTATATTTAATTCTATATTAAATCAATTAGTTAAGATACCTTGGGCCTATACCAAGACTTTTTTCCCATTATAGAATTGAATAAACCCGAAAGTCTTTGAAAATAAATTTTTTTCTTATTTTGATTAAACAATATTGAATAAAATATTACCTTAATTAAAGCAGAAAGAAATTTACGACTAACGATTAATAAGGCTATAAAAAAACCATAATACTTTTTATGGTAATAAAAAGTAGACCACATCCAGTGCCAATTTCTTGATAATTCCATTTCAAAATTAATTAATTGATTATGTGAACTGCCACCAATATGATTTATTTTAATAGATTGATCTAAATAAATTTTTTTTTTCATTTTTTTTAATCTTCTACACAGATCTATTTCCTCAAAATATATAAAAAAATTATCATCAAAAAATCCAATATCTTTAAACTGATCAATATTTAAAAACATTGCAAATCCTTTAACGTTTTCTATTTCTACAGGATTTTTATTATATCTAAATTTTTTATGGTCTTTCTTTTCTTGTATAGCTGGTGCTATAATTGCAAATTCTTTTAATTTTTGAGCAGTAACAAAAAAATTATTAATCGCATCTCCTTCTAATAAAGTGTCAGGATTTAGAATTAGGGCAAATTTACTGCTTACCTTAGACAAGCCCAAGTTATTGCCTTTTGCATATCCTAAATTATCTCCAGTCAATTCACAAGAAACATTTGGATATTTTTTTTCTATAAGTTTTTTAAAATGTAAATTATTCGAATTCTCAATAACAAGAATTTTATACTCTGAATGTATAGTATCCAAACATGAGTATATCTTCTCATCACTATTAAAGGTATTTATTACGACAGTTAGATCGCTCTTAAACATATTTTAATCTATTGCTTTCGATGATTATCTATTTTAATCATTATAAATATTATATATATAATATGTCTCATTAGTCTTGTAAATCAGATGAAAAAAGTAATTGTTACAGGTGGAAGTGGATTTATTGGAAGCAATTTAATTAAATTTTTAATTAAAAATAATTATTTTGTAATAAATATTGATAAAAATACATATTCTAATAATTCTTACATCCTTAAAAATATTGATAAGAGAAAATACACATTTCACAAGCTTGATATAAATAACAAAAAAGAAATTTTAAAAATTTTGAAAAGAAATAAACCAAGTGCTATTTTTAACTTAGCCGCAGAGACGCACGTTGATCGATCTATAGACTCACCTAAACAATTTATTCATAGTAATATAAATGGTGTGTTTAATTTACTCGAGGCAATTAGAGAGTATAGTAAAAAAATAAAGTTAATCCATATTTCAACTGATGAAGTATATGGTGACTTGAAAGATAAAAGCAGATCAACTGAAAATGATCCATATAATCCTAGCTCACCTTATTCTGCAAGCAAAGCAAGTTCAGATCATTTGATAATGTCTTATGTAAGAACTTTTAATGTTGATGCATGTATATCAAATTGTTGCAATAATTATGGACCTGGTCAATTTCCTGAAAAGTTAATTCCAACACTTATTTACAATATTTTAAACAATAGGCCCTTGCCTATTTATGGAAAAGGCGTCAATTCTCGCGAATGGATTTTTGTAGAAGATCATTGTAGAGGCTTGTTAACTATTCTAAATAAAGGAAAAAAGGGAGAAAGTTATAACATTGGCACTGGAACTAATGTTAACAATCTTAATTTAACCAAATTGTTGTTAAACATTGTTAAAAAGAAAAAATTTAAAATTGGAAAAAATGTAAAAATTAAATTTGTAAAAGATAGACCAGGACATGATTTTAGATACGCATTAAATAGCAATAAGATAAAGAAAGAGCTTAAATGGAAAGCTTTGAAAACTTTTAAGTCTGGACTAATTGAAACTTTTCTTTGGTATCAGAACAATTATAAATTTTTCAATAATTTTTCTAAAAAATTGTTTTTTAAAAGATTGGGATTAAAAAAATGATTAAAAAAGGAATAATACTTGCCGGCGGACACGGAACTAGAATGAGTCCATTAACTAAGGCAGTGAATAAACAACTGCTACCAATTTATGATAAACCTTTAATCTTTTATCCTCTTTCTGTTTTGATGCTGGCAGGAATAAAAGAAATCCTAATAATTGTTAACAAGGGTCAGCTTCACCAGTTTAAAAAAATACTATCTGATGGAAGTAGATTTGGTGTCAAAATTAAATTTTTGGAACAAAGTTATCCAAAAGGTTTGCCAGATGCTTTTATTTTAGGTGAAAAATTTATAGGTAAAGATAATGTTTCTTTGATACTTGGAGATAATTTTTTTTATGCTCAAAGTTTAACAAAAAAACTAAAAGAATGTATTAAGTTATCGTCGGGTTGTAAGGTTTTACTGCATCCAGTAAACTCTCCAGAGTTATATGGTGTTGCAACAATAAATAAGAAAAAGAAAGTTTTACAATTAAAAGAGAAGCCAAAACAATCTAACTCAAATTTAGCAGTAACAGGCCTTTACTTTTTTGACAATAAAGTTGTTGAGTATAGTAAATCTTTAAAACCATCTAAAAGAAAAGAGATTGAAATCATTGATTTGCTTAATAAATATAGAAAAAAAAATAAGTTAAAAGCTGAATTCTTAGGAAGAGGTGGTGCATGGTTGGATACTGGTTCGATAAGTGACTTTTATAATACTTCTTCATTTGTATCAGCTTTAGAAAATCGACAGGGACTTAAAATTGCTTGTTTAGAGGAGATCGCTTTTAATTACAATTGGATAAATAAAAAACAAATCACGGATGCAATAAAATTTTATGGTAATTGTCTATATTCACAATATTTGAAAAAGATTTTGAAATAGTAAAAAAATGATAAAAAAAATTGTTGTTACTGGGAGTGACGGTCGATTTGCTCAAGAGTTAAAAAAAATTAAGAGTAAACATCATTTTATTTTTAGAAATAAAAAACAACTTGATATATTGTCCTTAAATTCAATTAACAGAAATATAAAAACTTTTAAACCCAACTACATTTTACATTTAGCAGGTCTATCAAGACCTATGTCAATTCACGAAAAAAAAATAAATAAAAGTATCGACTTAAATATTATCGGTACATGTAATCTAGTTAAAATGTGCAATACAAAAAATATTAAATTAATTTTTTTCTCAACTAGTTATCTTTATCCCGGAAGAAAAGGTAACTATAAAGAGACAGATCCAGTTCTTCCTTGGAATAATTATGGTTGGTCCAAGCTTGGCGCTGAATCAGCTGTTCAAATGTACTCCAACTCATTAATTATAAGAGCAAATATGACAGAGAGACCATTTATTCATAAATTTGCGTTTAGTAATGTTAAGTCTAATTTTATGTTTCAAGATGATTTAGCAAAAATATTTTTAAAAGTAATCGATAAAAAAGGTATAATTAATATTGGAGGAAAATCTCAATCTATATATAAATTTGCCAAAAAAAATAAAAAAAAGGTTAAAAAAAAAATCTCAAAAGGTGAATTTCCCAAAAGAATGGATATGAATTTGGAAAAAATTAAAGGGTTTTTAAAAAGATGAAAATATATAAAACCAAATTTAAAGACCTTTTAATTATTAAACAAAAAAACAATATAGACAAAAGAGGTAGCCTAAGAGAAACATTTAATAAAAGAGTTTTTAAACAAAATAGATTTATTTTTGAATATTGTACAATTTCTAAAATAAATTCGCTAAGAGGGTTTCATTTTCAATTTAAGTTCCCCCAGGCTAAATATGTTAATGTTCTCGAGGGAAAAATTCTTGACTGTGTAATTGATCTGAGAAAAAGATCAAAAACTTTTGGTAAAGTTTTCAAAATAATTTTATCAGATAAAAACTGTTTAAGTTTGTATATTCCAGAAGGATTTGGTCACGCTTACTATAGTTATGAGAAAAAAAATATAATTTATTATAAATTAACTAATTATTATAAACCTAAATATGAAGACGGAATTAATGTTATGGATAAACATTTTAAAATAAAATGGCCTAGTAAAAAGGTTTTACTTTCTAAAAAAGATAAGAGGCTAAACTCATTTAAAGAATTTTGTAAAAATTACAAAGGGTTATAATCAGAAAGATCTTTTACAATAATTGGCAATTCTTTCACCTTATAATTTTTAGTAAACCAATAAGATAAAAATCTTTCAGCTAAAAAACCATAAATTCTCTGCATGCCATAGCCTTCTAATCTTTTTTCCTTAAAAAGGCTCTCACATTTTTCTAACCACGGGAATATAGTTTCATAATACTCAGATAGATATTTGGTCTTACAAATAAACATATTGTGAGGATTAAAAGATGTTTTAGTATAAACAAATTTTTTGAAATCACTTTTGTTTTTTTTATCCAATAAATCTATTGCTAGATCTAGATTTCCGTCTCCATGAAATAAATCAAAATGAAATTTTATAGTACGCTTTTTTTTGGATATCAAAGTTGAGGGATTTAACAAAAACTTTATGAAGTGTTTTTTAATTATCTTTATTAATTTGTAATTTTCTACTGAAAATTGTTCGCCCAAAATACAATCATAATCATTAAGATTTTCATTAATCTGTTTTATTGCTACCGCTTTTAATCTTTTGTATGATAAATTTTTTTCATCAATATGCTCTTTAACAAAAAATTTTCTGTATTGGCAAAATCCAACCCATTCTGTTCGAATTTTGTTTAAATAATTTTTCCAAATCCAATAGTGAAAAGTATACTCACCATAATATGAATTTTTTTCTGATATACTTTCACCTGATTTATCACTGTAAAAATTTTTTGTAAAATTTTCTGTACCTAAACCTACTGGTATATATTTTAGTTCAGATATTTTTATTTCGTTTTCTGGTTTCAATGTTAAACAGTACATTGATAAATTTGTCATAATTTTATTTTTGGTAGCTAGGAGCAAATTCAAAGAAATAACATATCGACTAAGATTTTTTTAGTGAACATTGCCCTTCACTTCATTTTGTTATACAACAATTTTTTTTTAAACTAAATCTATATATTACTTTTGAACATGTGAAATTTGTGGCGGGATTTGATAAAATATTGATTAAATCACAGTTTGAGATATTTCAAAAAATGAGAATTACTTCTAAAATTAAATAATTTGTGTTAACTAGTTCATAAATGTTTTCAAAGAAAAAATTTTATAGAATTTTAGAATCTTTGATTAAAAAAATTCTTAATTACATAAACAATTCAGATAGTAGTGCTTTAAAAAAAACTATAAGGAGTGCGGTTTGGTATACAAGTGGAGCGAAAAAAGTTTTATTTTCAGAGGTAAACGATCAAAAATACCTTTTACCAGGGTCAGATCTAATTTCACAACTTATGTATATTGATGGTAATTTTGATTATCCAATATTAAAAAATTCATTAAAATTTTTGGAAAAAAAAAATTCCAGAACTACACTAGTCAATGTTGGAGCTCATGTAGGTACCACATGTATTCCAGCAATAAAGAATAAAAATTTCAAGAATTTAATAGCTTTTGAACCAGTAAAAAAAAGTTTCAGATTTTTAAAAGCAAATATTATATTAAATGAAATTGAAAATAAGACTAAAATTTATAATTTAGCTTTAAGTAGTAAAAAAACGAAATTATATTTATCTGAGCGAAATAAATATAACATTGGAAGCAGTAGAGTAGTAAAAAAAAAGAAAAAAAATTCTGAAAAAGTTCAAACTGATATATTAGATAACTATACTAAAAACTTAAATAAAAACAATTCTTTGATTTTTATAGATGCAGAGGGACATGAGCCATATATTTTATTAGGAGCAAGAAAAACAATTCAAAAAAAAATACCTATCATAATTGAGTTTTACCCGCAATTATTAGACAAAAATTGGCTTAAAAATTTTAGTTTAGCATTTAAAAATTATAAATATTTTTATATTTTACAAGAAAAGAAATTAAAAAGAAAATTTAACAAAAAAAATTTAATTTCTTTGTTTAATAAGATAAATTTAGAAAAAAATGTTTATTACAAGGATTTATTAATTATTTAAGTTATGTTTAAATATTTTTTTGAGTTTTTAATGGTAGCGAGGGGCGGATTCGAACCGCCGACCCCAGGCTTATGAGTCCTGTGCTCTAACCAACTGAGCTACCTCGCCATTTTATTGAATAAATTTATATTACTTTTCGTTGTAGATGGAAATAGTATTAATTAAAATTGTACAGTTTTTCTACTGCAAAACAGTATTTTGAAAACCTAATTCTTTGTATTGGAAAATCACTAACAAGTTCATCCAAATTTTTATTAAACGCAGTTTTAAGTTCAACTATTATATTGTCATCTTTAGCTTTAATACTAGTTTTATAATCTTGGTATTCAATATCATTGTCTATTGATATTCTTACATCGTTAATTATTGAATATTCTCTTTTATAACTAACATAAAGTTTTGGATAACAAATACCATACTGATTATCTAAAATTCCTGATATTTTTTTTTGATTTAGTTCATCTTTGTTTATAGTTTTTCTAGTTTTAAATCTTCCTTCGACAGATGAATTTTTAACTTCTAAGTAAATCTTCTTATCATCACCTTCTGGATAGTTCCGACATCTTATTTTTTTCCTTGGTGTTAAACCCTCTTTTGAGTCTGTATACATATCTAAATTAACATTATCAAAATATAAACTCTTTATAATTCTTGGACGATAAATTTGTTTAACAGATTTTTTTTCGAGAAAATTTTTAAATTCAAATATATTTTCTTTTTTAATAAATAATTTTTCTTCTATTCTAAAACTCATTCTATTTCTTACTTGTTAAGATGTTATCTTTAAATATTATTTTTGATACTTTGTCGATTTCAAACTTATTTGTAAATTTCTTACAATTAAAGTTCTCGACTTTTATAAATCCTCCGTGAAATTCTTGTTTTTTATTGTAAGCGGAAATACATGTTCTTAAATTTTGAAAAGAGGCATTTTTTAAAGACAATGTTGAACTATCTTTAGTCGCTATTCCTACGTCAACATTATTTGCATTAATGTTGCTTATTTTTACATTTGATTTTTCACCAATTGAAACACCTTTGTCCCCACAATTATTTAAATCAAGTTTGATTAGTTCATATTTGCCTGCTGAAAAGTCAGCGCAGTCATTATTTGCTGAGGATATTTTTAAGTTATTAATTCTTAATTCTGAAAAATCAGCATCCAGGGCATCACTAAATGAATTTTGGACAAAAATTGTATTAATTTTTCCGGATGTATTGATTAAATTTATTGCGTCTTCGCAGTTAGAATTATTTGCTGTTAAATCAATATTATCAAAGTAAATATTAATAAATGAGATACATCCTGTTAACCCTCTTTGATTAATAGGGTAATTTGGAGGCTTAAAAGTATCTGAAATTTTATTTTCTGAAATTCTAAAACCATTAAAAATTATAGAAATGTTTTCTAATTTTCCATTAGAAATGTAAACTCTAGATCCAATTTTATTTTGATCTATCTTTATCGTATTTTTCTCTTCGTTTATATCTATATTAATACCCTCTTCATAAAAAATCTTAATGTCTTTATAAATTATAAATTTTTCATTAATTTTGGAATTTAAAGAATCTAGGTCAATATCTTTACCTATGTATTGATAGTTTACATTGTCAATTTTTAATTCTCCCTCAAGCAAATCTAATAAATCCTCTTCTAAAATATTATAAAATTTACAGTTTTCTAAATACATTTCGCACCTAAGCAACTTTTCATTATTATGCTGAATCAGAAGTGCGCTAGGATCTATCTCATTTAAATTTTTAAAAAATATATTTAAAATATTATCTATTGGTTTAAACTTATTGTGATCAACTGTTTCCTTTACCGAATTTTCTTTATAATAGTTTTTAATATTATTTAAATTTTGAATAATTTTTGTAATCTTATTTTTTAGATCGTTATTAGATAAATCTAATCCAGAGAGAGTAATCTTAGTATTTAAGTCATTAATATCAATATTATTGAGTTTTGTTTCTAATATTTCAAATGAGTTCATAAAATTTTTTGAAATAGGAAAACGAATTAATTTGGTTGTGGTTGTTGAAAAATCTGAGTTTATATTCGCATTGGCGTCATACAAAATAGGTTCAAAATAGTTTTCTATTAAATTCCAGTAAAACTTTCTATTTGTCGCGCCTAAGGCATGATGACTATTTGTTGCTTGTAAAAGTAAATTATAAATATCTAATTTGGTTGTTTTTTCACTATCAAATAGAGATAATAAAACATTATCTAAATCGTAATCAAAAAAGTAAAAGTTATTTTTTTCATCTTGAAATCTATTTGACCAATAAAGATAAATTAAATTAAGTTTATTCAGTGCATCAAGAGAAATTTTTTTATGTGTTTCACCGCGATTAATAAAGTTTGCATTTGTTAGTTTTGATAACATAACTTTACTACTTTTGCTCCTTAGTTGTGGAAGCCCAACTGACCAGTTACTTAATTGATTGTCTGGAATATCTTCTACCACTTTAAAGAAGAATTTTTGATCCCCTTCTAAAATAGGGCCCTCTCTCCTATTGTTGAATTCTATTAATTCTTTAGAGGCTTTTTCTTGAAATAACATTTCCGACTCAATTTGATTAACTCGAGCCTGAACTTTTATTGATCTTGGAGCCAAATAATTAAATTCTCTTAAAATTTGGGTAAGTATTATTACATCTTCTAAATTGCCTCTCACATCTGGTTTAAAAAGTTTAAATCTAGTTATTCCTCTTATGTTTCCATTTATTAATCTCACATCTAAACTTTGGATGACTTCATTTCCCTTAAAAGCTATATGATCTTTAGCATCTCCGCTATGCCTTATTCGAGCTTTCAAATTACATACTGACTCATCTTCATATGTAACTTTTATCTTTCCACTAAAATTTAATTTAAGATTGTTTGGTATAAATCTTGATCTAGTTGTTAAAATTTTTATATTATTAACTGTCCATTTTCTGTAATTGTTTACATCTATTTCAATTTTTTTTATATTTAACTTATTGCTATTTAAGAAATAATCTTCTGAGATTTCATTATTACACCCTTCGAAAATTTGTGATTTATTTTCCTCTTGAGCATATAAGTTGTTCAATAAAGATATGAAAAAAAGGAAAAAAAATAAAATTTTTTTCATAAGAAAGTTAATTATAAACTACATTAACTCTTTGAATGTTTTGATTGTTGCTTAATTTGTTTTTAAACTCTTCCAAAGACTCTCTGTTGTTAAAGTGTAATCTATAAGTAAATTGTTTGTTTTCATTATCATTTAAAGAATTGGCTAAATTTTCACTATCTTCAATTAAATCAATTTTTTTCGTCGAGATAACTTCTAAAGTATTACTTGTGTTGCCTTCGTTAAAGGACATATTGTAAAATGACTTGCCGTATTTATTAGATATTTTTTGTAAAATTTTAACAAAAAATATAATTAATATTGTGCACAAAACTAATTGAATTGCCCATTTAGTTCTTACACTGGTTGCAATTCCTATTGTTATTAAATCAAAGTACATTACCAGTTCAAGGGCGCTTTTTACGGGATGTCTAAATCTTACTATGGACAAAGCTCCTATCATTCCAAGAGATAACGCAATGTTTCCTGATATAGTTTTTGTAATAACGTAGGTAATAATTGGAAGTACCATAAAAGTAACTGTTTGAGCATGGGACTTAGCCCAAGCTTGACCTGTCAGTGTTAAAGAAAACCTAAGTAACAAGCCACTTCCTATTAGCAAAGCTATTGGTTTCAATTCATCCATGATTATAACTTATATACTTTTTTTTGAAAAAATAACAACATTATTGAACTAATTTAAAGTTTTATTAAGTATTTTTAAATCAATTTCTATATCTCCAGCTTGATTGTTAAAATTAATTGTTTTTGGCACTAAGCTAATATCTTCATAAATCAATTTATTATTTATTGCTAAATTTTTTATTGCATCCCCTGCTGTAGTTGACTTAAATTCCAGAACTTTAGTTTTAGGTTTACAAAATATTAAATTTGCAAATCCTGCTCCATGCAATCCAACAATGGACTCTGCTTGATTAAACATTCTCACCTGGTCAATAAAACTATAATTACTAAGCGTTATACTTTCAAATCCTTCAGAGATCAAAAAATTTTCAACTTCATTTTCATTAATTATAAATCTCCATCCAGTTCCATCTTTACGATTAATAAATATTTTAGAAGGATAAGATTTGTTTTTTGAATCATTAAAATATTTTAAATTCAAAAATTCATCTTTTAAATAATTGAATATCCAAGTTGGTATTCTTAGCGAATCAACAAGCGGATCGTTTACAAATGTATATGGGTGAGTTGTTGCTATAATTTGATCTGACTTAAAATGCCTAAAATTCTTGCTAGATAATCTTTTTTTCTTAGGAATATTTAAAATATCTAATGTTTCATTTTGAAATTTTTTATCAAGGCTTGGAAATAAATAATAGTTAATTTCGTCTACCTTATTTGCTTTATTTAAAATCTGTAGTCTTGGAAGCACATCTAACAACCAATGCCAATAATTTGAATTTCCGCCTCCACCTGTTAATAAAGAAAAAGTTTTCCCTTTTAGATTTCTTCTTATTTTCGGTGTTCCGTTTTTTAAAACAAAACTTTTTTCACATTTTTCATAAATATTATCCCTCAATTGAAATGAAGGGCCTTCGATAATCTTATTATTTTTAATTATGGCTGTATCATGTATTCTATCTGTGTACAAAATTGAGTTTTTGCAGAAAAAAACTTGGTATTCACTTTTTTCTATATTCACTTTTTTCTTCTCTATTTCAGATTCTTTTTCAGGGATAGTAACTGATTTAATTTCTCCGTATAGAATTTTAAAAATTTTATAAATTGCTAACTTGTACAAATTTGTAAAATATTTTTTTTTAAACATTAACTAATTATATTATTAAAGTTTCATTAATTTATTGAATAAACTTTCAAAGTGAGGTTGAAAATAAAAACTATAAGCATTTTCTCCGTGCGGTTGAGCAGCGGGAAAATATGGACATGCCTCTAACAATCTCGGTTTATTAAGTCCTTCTGCTAAAGGGAAAGCAATTGATGAATTCGCTATAACAAGTTTAGAAGATTTTATTATACGCGCCATATCCAAAAAGTCATTACAATCATAAAAATTTAAGTTTTTGACTTCTTTCTTCATGTCTAAAAATTCATCTTTTGTGCCTACAAAAAATAAGTCTTTTTGATTATTTAAAAATTCATAATTTATAAAATCATTCCTATATCTAAAAGTTCTTTGGAGTATTATCTTGTTAGTTAATTGAGGATGATCTTCTACTTTTAAAAATGGTAAGTTAAAATTAGGTCTAATACCTGTGCTAATTGAAGCATAGGTTATATTATCGAATAATTGATTAATTGGCATATCTCTATACATATCTAATCTAATATCTATAGGTTGATTATCATAAACCTCGACTTTATTTAAATAATCTTGATTGTCTAAAAGAGGTTTTAACATTAAAAATATCTTTTTATTTATAAAAACTCCATCAGCTGGATGTTTATAGTAAAATTTTAATGGTCTATTTAATCTGATAAATAAATTACACTCATGTTCTAAAGACAATTCTTTAATCACTGGCAAGAGATTAACAATATCAGCTGCATGTCCAGAATGTAAGAAATTTAATTTTTTTTGATTATTAATTTTTTTGTGAATTTCCTCTATTTCTTGAGAAAATTTTAATTCATATTCTTTCTTTGCTTTTTCTCTTATTTTGAGAAATTTTTGCGCTCTAAATTCGTTAGAGTTCGTTAATTTTAGCCATAAACTTTTAAAAAACATATTTATTTAAAGTTTTTTTTCACCATTTTTATCTATTGTATGTGGGTATGGCATAGGAAACATAAGTGTTCCTCCATTATTTAAATACTCTTTTTCCCTTTTAACTATTTCGTCTTTAAAATTCCATGGTAACACTAAAAATGCTTTAGGATTTTTTGATCGAGCATTCTCTTCAGATATTAACTCAATATCAGATCCTAAACATCTAAGTCCAACTTTTTCAGGGTTTCTTTCGCTGATGAAAGGTATTTTTGATTTATCCAATCCAAAATGTTGTAACAAAATATTTCCTTTAGTGCTTGCGCCTAAAGCAAATATTTTATTATTGGATTTTAAAATATTATCTACGAATAAATTAGTTTTTTCCTTAATATTATCAATTTTATTTTGAAAATTTTTATAAGTTTTATGATCTTTAAGATTATAACTTTGTTCTTCATCAATTAATTTGCCCAGCGCGGAACTAAATTCCTCTTTGTCATAAATATTAACATCTTTTCTACAAACAAAAAGCCGGATGCTCCCTCCATTTACTGCATTTGTTTCTGCAAAAAATAATTTAAGATTAAATCCGTCTAAAACCGCTTTAAATGTATCAATCGAGTAGTAAGATAAATGTTCGTGGCAAATATCATAGAAATTATTGTATTTTAACATTGAAGTTAAATAACTAATTTGAACACACCAAACACCATCTTTGTGTAAAATTTGATCTATACCTTCTACAAACTTTTTTGGTTCAGCTAAATCATAAAACATTGCACAAGAAGTTATAATTTTTGCTTTTTCTTCAAAATTATTTTGAAAATCTTTTGCATTAAAATAAGTTGGAAATATTTTAATATTTTTATTCTCGTCAATAAATTTAATATTTTGAGCAGGTTCAAAACCTACTAACCTTAAGTTGTTTGGATAAAAATTAAGTAGGGTGCAGTCATTAGCGCCTATATCTACTACAATATCTTTTGGTTTAAGATTTACTATATTTTTTACACTTTCAACAACTTCTTTTAAATCTTTCCTCATAGTATCACTGGTTGCTGATCTATAGAAATATTGTCTGTACAAGAGATCGGCTTCTGTGATTTCCAAAAGTTGCAACAAACCACAATTATCCTTTTTTTCATTTTCTGCGCACAAAACTAAAGTCAAAGGAGTCTTAATTTTAGTTAGCTCGTTGTTTTGATTTGATTTTACAAAAGTCGCAGAAATATATTGCTCATTTATAAAAAGCACATTTTTAAGATTAATATTTCCACAAATCTTGCATTTTTTAAGATAAGAAATATTTTCATTCTTGGTCTGCATTTTTTTAATGTTATGATATTAAATCTCTATAAGATATAAACAAGTATGTCAAAAAT
>MDSV01071165.1_pt1 | contig 14829 bp, 12 predicted proteins | sample 810851 | NCBI WGS metagenome assembly MDSV01 (sample SAMN05326640, study PRJNA326480) | marine metagenome | isolation source: seawater | place: Atlantic Ocean: North East | collected 2012 | reverse complement strand
TTCTAAATAGCTTGGATTTTTATTCTCATAGAGTTTAGGATACCAAAACTCTTTCTGCTCTTTCCAATAATCCTGAATTGATAATTTTGAATTTCTTGAGGTATAAAAATAAGTAGGTGGTAAATGCTTTGATGTCATTGCTATCTTGTCTATGTCCTTATTTTCAAGCCCAGCATATTTTAAAACGCATTTTATAGCATTTCCCGGAAAGCCATAGTGGTTTTTTTGTCTCGAAATTCGCTCCTCAGCTATTGCGCATTTAAGTTTTCCGTCAATTATTAGAGCTGCACTTGAATTATGCCCATCATTTATTCCTAGTATTACCATTTATTTTTCATTTAAATTATCGTATTTCTTTGCCATTTCAATTACCATTTTAAAATCATCCCTTGGTGAAAGGTTTTCTGTTGCTTTAGCTATGAAAGATGCCCTATTAAGATCATCTACATCATCGACTACAAGCCTTAATTTTATTATATCGGGGTTATTATAAAAAATGAAATTCTTTATTGAAAATAGTTTAGGGTTTTTGTAAATAAATCTAGTTACATGTTCTAAATCGAAAGAGTTTTTGGTTAAAGAAAGAGTTTTTTTTATTGCTTCAACCTTAATTATTTCTCCTGTTAAACCCGGGGGTACAGTTCTAGGAAAAATATTTGTCAATAAATCGAAATCTGACTCTCGTGCTTTTGAAATTAAGTCTTCATACAATGAAACGTTGAAAAAAGGTCTATCTCCGCAAATTCTTAAAATTTTATCATACTTGAAATAATTAGCTGCATTAAAACCTCGCTTTGTTACATTATTTAAGCTTCCTCGAAAAGTATCTATCTTATATTTTTTGGCAATTTCTATAATTTGATCATCTTCGGAATTTATTGAAGTTGATAAACAAACATGATCTATGTTATTAATTTCCAAAGTTCTTTCTATAACTCTTTCAATGAGTACTTTTTTATTAATTTGAATTAATGCTTTACCAGGTAATCTGGTTGAGCTCATTCTTGAAAAAATTATAGCTCCAATTTTCATTAATTGTTTTTTGGAGATATTATCATAATATATATAAAGGGATCATTAAATATTCTGATTTGAAACAAGTGAATTAAATAATTTACTTTTTGCTTTTAATTCTTTGTATTTCCCAATTTCTGAAATAGTCCCATCTCCTAGTATTACTATTTTGTCAACATTCCTTATAGTAGAAACTCTGTGTGCAATTATAATCAATGTTAATTCTCCTTGAATATTTTCAATGCTTTTTTGAATTTTACTTTCAGCTTTTGTATCTAGAGCACTTGTGGCCTCATCTAAAATTAATAACGATGGTTTTCGAAATAACTCTCGAGCAATAAATAATCTTTGTTTTTGGCCTCCTGACAATTGAACTCCTCGATCACCAACACATGTGTCAAAGCCATTTGGTAACTTTTCAATAAAATCTAAAATATTAGCTTGCTCTGCAACTTGTAATAATCTTTTTTTTATTCCATTAAAAGGATCAGCCCACATGGTAATATTATTAGAAATTGTATCGTCAAAGATTATAGTTTCTTGAGAGATATAGCCAATTTGATCTCGCCAACTTTCTTTATTTATTTTTTTAGAAGAGACCCCATCAATAAGAAGTTGTCCACCTGAAATATCATTTAGTAATGTTATTAAGTCAATTAAAGTAGTCTTTCCTGAACCTGATTCGCCAATAATACCAAGTGAAGATTTAGCTTTGATTTTTAAATTCAAATTATTTAAACAGAGTGCATTAGAGTTTTTGTATTTAAAAGAAATATTTTTAAGTTCAATTGATTTATTAAACCCTTTAATTTTTATTTCCCCCTTGCTAACACCATGAATACTTTGGCTTTTATATTCATCATTAATAAGTTCCATGCTTCCTATCATTTGAAAAGTATATTGAAAAGCACTTTGAACAGCTAAAGTTGAATTTAAAGCCCTATAAAAAAGAGCTATAGAAACAAGAATTGGTTCTAAACTTTGTTCAAAAATTACAAGTTGGAAATATATAATAATTACTATTAATACCACGGCTATAGGCTCTCGAATGGATTGAGTAAATGCCCCAGCTATTCCAGATTTTACCTTATTTGAAGTAAGGATATTAATTGAAGAAAATATATTACGTTTTAATTTTTTAATCTGATTTGTACTAACTAGATATTTAAAAGCATGTAAAACCTGAACCAACCACTTATTTAAAATTGAATTTTCCGAAGCACTTATTCTTGATAGCCCTTGAACATATGCGTTCATTTTTAAAAAAAGAATTAATAAAAATATTCCAGCTAATACGGCAAGAATTCCAAAACTAGATGACATTGTAAATGCCAAAAAAATAAGAACCACAGTATTTATTAAGTGAGAACCAAAAAGAGTTAATTGCTTGAATGATTCAATGGCAATATTAGGCTGCTCGGTAACAAGATTTATAAAATCTCCTGTATTTTTAGAGGCATAATAAGAAAAGGACATATTGGTGTATTTTTCAAAAAGATTCACCTTGATTTTTTTTAAAAGATTTCCGATCAAGTAAGAATTAATTGTCAATGTAATTAGAGTTACAAAGCCTTTTAAAACAAAAGCAATAAGAATCAAAAATAAAACTGAAATAGTTGAATATGATAGGCCTATAAAATCAATAAGTTTATATATATATTGATTAAATCCTTCGCTGTTAGAAGAAACTTCCTGAACATTACCAATGCTTTCTAGAAGAGGAAGTAGCAATAAAATTCCAAATCCCTCCAGTATAGAAGCGATAATACTGAACATAAAGATAATATACATTTTAGCCCCTAAATATTGCTGGAACATTTTTGTGTAAATGTATAAATCAGTAAATGGTCTAAAAAAATTACCCATAAATAAAATTATAGAACCATTCTACTGTTTTATCTATACCTTCATCAATTGATACTTTTGGATTATACCCAAAAATATTTACCGCTTTTTCAATTGAAGCCATTGAGTGAGGGACATCGCCCTCTCTTATATTACCAAACTTAGGTTCTATTTCATTTATTTTTATTTCAAATTGTCCAAGTGAACTCCTAATCTTTTTAAATAATTCTAAAATAGTTGTTCTTTCTCCAATAGCTGTATTGAATACTCTATTTGATTCCTGAGAAAGATCTTTTAATAATACAAGTAAATTCATTTGGACTACATTGTCCACATGAGTAAAATCTCTTGAAAAAGAGCCATCACCATTAATAATTGGACTTTTATTATCCATTAGAGCAGAAATAAATTTTGGTATTACAGCTGCATAAGGACCATTAACATCTTGTCTTTTTCCAAAAACATTAAAATATCGTAAGCCAACAGTTTCTATTCCGTATATTTTATTAAATAAATCTGCATATAATTCATTAGTGTACTTAGTGATAGCATAAGGTGATAAGGGCCTCCCTATATTTTCTTCTACTTTAGGGAGTGTTTTTGAATCTCCATATGTAGATGAGCTTGCAGCGTAAACAAATTTTTTGACATTATTTTCTACAGAAGCATAAAGCATATTTAAAAACCCTCCTACATTTACTTCGTTTGTAGCCAAAGGGTTTTTTATAGATCTAGGGACTGAACCAAGTGCAGCTTGATGCAATACATAATCAATATTTTTCGTTGATTGTAAGCAAGTTTTATAATCTACGATATCTCCCTCTACTAATTTGAAATTATTGTTTTTAAGTAAATATTCAATGTTTTGTTTTTTACCTGTTGAAAAATTATCGAGACATATTACTTCAACTTTAAGTGCCAAAAGTTCTTCACAAAGATTGCTTCCTATAAATCCTGCTCCTCCTGTAACTAAAATTTTTTTCCCAGCAAGTTTTTTTATACTCTTCACAGTCTTTCTGTTATTTTATTTTTATTATAAAAACTTTTTATATCATAAATTATAGTTTTAGAGTCTACACTAAGGTCCTTTAAATCTATATCGGCAAATGATTCATGTGATACAGCAAGTATGATTGAATCATATTTTTTGTTAGGCAATTTATTGTGAATGTTAAGTTTGTATTCTTTTTTAAATAAATCTGGTTTTACCCATGGATCATAAATATCGACTTTAATAGAATTTTCAATCAATACTTTTACCATATCGACAACTTTAGTATTTCTAAAATCAGGACAATTTTCTTTAAATGTGGCGCCAAGAACTAATGTTGAAGAATCAGACAGAATTTTGCCAATATATAATAGTTTTTGCATAACCTTTTTAGCAATAAAAATCCCCATCCCATCATTTACCTTTCTGCCAGCTAGAATAATTTCTGGATTGAATCCTTCCTCTATAGCCCTAGATGCTAAATAATATGGATCAACACCTATACAATGCCCCCCGACTAAACCAGGTTTAAACTTTAAGAAGTTCCATTTTGTTGATGCTGCCTTTAATACTTCAGTGGTATTAATACCAAGTTTATCAAAAATCATAGCTAACTCGTTAACAAAAGCTATATTGATGTCCCTTTGAGAATTTTCAATCACTTTTGCAGCTTCTGCTACTCGAATTGAGCTTACTTTGTAAGTTCCAGCACTAATTACCGAATTATATACTTTATCAATAAGTGTTGCACTTTTTTCTGTGGAACCAGAAGTTACCTTTACAATTTTATCAATGGTATGTTCTTTATCACCTGGATTTATTCTTTCTGGCGAATAGCCACAAAAAAACTCTTTATTAAATTCCAAGGAACTTTCTTTTTCTAATATAGGTACACAAATTTCCTCTGAACAGCCCGGGTAGACAGTGCTCTCATAAACTACAATATTACCTTTAGTCAATTGATTCCCAACTATTCTGGATGCACTTTTTAGTGGACTTAAATCAGGTTTTTTACTTTTCGAAATTGGAGTAGGAACAGTAATAATATAAAAATTACATGGCTTTAAATCTCCAGTGTTATTTGTAATTGTGAGGTTGCTACTTAGAGCATTTTTTAATTTTCTTTTTGAAATTTCAAGAGTCTCATCATCAAATCTATTTAAAGAATCTACTCTTTCTTTATTGGTGTCAAAGCCAATAACTTGATATTTAGTTGAGAAAAGTACTGAAACGGGAAGCCCAACATAACCAAGCCCAATTATACCAATTTTTATATTTTCAATCATACACCTATTGAATAAATATTTTTATTTTCATTAGTAACATTACATCCATCAAAAATTTTTGTTTTAAGACTAAGTGATTTCCAATCTATACTTTCATAATCTGGCCAAGCGGTAATTATAGCAATTGATGAAAATATTCTAGTATGAATTTTTTCAAAAGATAGAAAGGTGACATTTTTTAATAACGAATCTATTTTTACTCTCTCTATCGATTTAGACTGAAAATACGATCTGAGATCGCTTTTAATTTGTTCTAAATTAATCATAGGATCATTGACTTCTATTATAGCGCCTTCTTCTAAAAGTTTAACAGCGACATACTTAGAAGGGGTTTCCCTAGAGTCCTTAGTGTTTGGTTTAAATGCCCATCCTAAAATGGCTATTTTTTTATTTATTAAATTCCCTTTAAACGTGTCTATAATCTTTTGAGAAAATCTTTCTTTTTGATAGTCGTTAATCTTTACAACTTGATGCCAAAATTCTGCTACTTCCTCCAATCCATAATGCCTGCACAGATAAACTAGGTTTAAAATATCTTTTTGAAAACAACTCCCCCCAAAACCAACTGAAGCATTTAAAAAATTTGGGCCTATTCGGTGATCCATTCCAACAGCTTTTGAAATCTCCACTACATTAGCCCCTGTTTTCTCGCATAATGCCGAAAGGGTATTTATTGAAGAAATACGCTGAGCCAACATGGCATTAGAAGCTAATTTGGATAATTCAGAGGACCAAACATTAGTGGTATAAATCTTATCACGAGGAATCCAATTTGTGTAAATTTTAACTAATTCTTGAACTGCTTTTTTCCCGGTGGAAGTTTGATCTCCACCAATCAATACTCGGTCAGATTTGAATAAATCATTAATAGCAGTGCCTTCAGCTAAAAACTCCGGATTGGATAAAATCTCAAAGTGAACATCTTTATTTCTAGACTTCAAAATTTCCTTTATTTTTTCTGCAGTCCTAACGGGAAGAGTTGATTTTTCAACTACGATTTTGTCTGATTTAGAATACTTAGCAATATCTTCAGCACAAGATTCTATATAACTAAGATCAGATGCCATCCCAGCTCCTTCACCAGTAGTTTTAGTAGGTGTATTAACAGCCATAAAAATCATTTCTGCATTCTCTATGCTACTCTTGATATTATCTGAGAAATTAAGATTCTTATTTCTCACTTCTCCAACAATTTCAGCCAGACCGGGTTCATAAACTGGAAGTTTGTTAAGGGGCCCATTCCAGGCTTTAATTTTTTCTAAATTAGCATCTACAACAGTTACATTAATATGTGGACACTTTAGAGCAATTACAGCCATTGTTGGTCCACCAACGTATCCAGCACCAATACAACAAATATTTTTAATTTTCATTCTTTTTTAATAACGATGAAGATGATTGTATTTTTTGTCCTAAACCATCAATTAATTTTATGCCTAATTTTTTACATATTTGAATTTCTGGGATACCTTCATTATTCTGATCTCCTCCATTAGCAAAATAAAGATCGTATTGTTCAGAAAATTTACTATGTATTTTTCCTAGACTATTACAAACAGTCTGATCTGTGTCTACAGATAAAATCACTTTATCGGTAATATTAAGTTCATTTAATATCAATACACGTTCCCTTTCAAGCATAAACTCTTTGGACCCTTTTAATATTCTTTGTTTATCATTATTGACAATGACAAAGAGTTTGTCTCCTTTATTTTTTGCTAAATGAAAATATTCAATATGTCCCTTGTGTAAAGGGTTGAAATATCCAGAAACTATGATTGCCTTAGGTTTAATCTGATCTTGTTTTCTCATTTGCATTAAATAATGTAATATGTTCTCGATCAGCTAAAAACTTCGAAGCAAGATAGAAACTTACTTTTCTGCCAATAAGGGTTTCAATCTTTTCTTCTAATTGAGAGATATATTCCATATTTAAATTTTGTCCAATTAAAAAAACTTCGATAAGGCCCGAATCAACACCTTTTGCATAGTCGCCAACAAGAATAATCTGATCAACAGTCCCCATCCTTTTCAATACTGTCTCAACAATATCTTCTAATCCTAAATGTTTTAAAACCACTTTTTGAAGAACACTAAATAAAGGGTGTTTAATATTTGCTTTATACTCTATCTTATTGTCTACTTTAAATTTTTCCAAATATCCGGCACTTTGTAGATGATTAAGTTCTTTCCGAATTGCATTAGTAGACTCTCCCATTTCACTTGCTAAGCCATTCAAATAACCACGATTAGCTTGAGAAACAAAGAATTTAATCATTAAACGTAGACGTGTTTTTGATGTAATTAATTCTCCTAACATAATTTTAAATTTATTTTTTTAGACGGCTCCGCCTGGTCTGTCCCAAAGGGAAAACTAAATATGAGTAATAAAATAGAGGTTTAGGCGAGGGTTAAAGTCACAAATATTCCTAAACCGGTAAGCTGTAATTTTATTTTATTTTTTATGTTGTTAACAACCGTTCCCTCTTTCCCTTTAAATGGACCCTCAGGAATAATATAATTTGCTCCTTTTTTCAAATGTTTAACGGAAAATGTTTTAATTACATTGGATAAGCTGTTGCGTAAGTCTTCCACTTCCCTTGATTGAACCTCAGCAGGTTTTCCCAACCAAAAAACATATTTTACGACCCCTTTAATTGTAAAAACTTTTGTTCGGTCTTGTTCACTTATGTAGACTAAAACATATGACCGTAAAAGTGGCTTCTCAACATTTTTTTTTCGGTCGGAGTATTGTACTACCTTTTTATACGTAGGACAATAAGCCTTGATTCCCATCGAGTTTAGATTTTGAGCTACACGAATCTCATAATTTGATCTTGTATATAAAACTAGCCACTTCATAGAGATTTATTCGGCTACCTATTTGATGAGGATTTTCTTAATATCTGTTGAAAATATAGACAGCCGAATAAAATATTTCTTATTAATTAACTCTTATCAGGTACCAAAAGTACTTAATATGTGTATAAATTCAAAATAATTTCGAATATTTTTCTCGAGGAGTAATTTAATCTTCAAAAATTACTGCAATACTGATTGTAAAGTGGTTCTGCATCTAAAAACCCAGAGTCAACTGATGTCTCTAAAAAAGGGCAAGCCCCAATGTGATCTCCCATCCTAATATAAATTAATGCTTTTATATATTCACATTTACCATTAAGTGGGTTTAAATCATTAATAACAACATCAATTTGATCTAGTGCCTTGTTTAAATTACCTACCATATAGTTTGCAGTTGCTGAATTTTCAAAATATGAATATTCTAGTGGATTTTTCTCAATGGCCTTTTCAAATTCTTTTGCGGCTTTTGCATAGTCTCCATTGTTAAAAAAACTTAACCCCTGACTAGAAAAATCGGTTGCCATATCAGCATTTAATTTTCCAACTGCAATAGATCTGTATAAATTTTGAATTTGTTGATCATATGGAAAAAGCTTACTTGCTTTTTCTGCTCTTTTGATTATTCTTCTATCTTTTCGTTGAGTATTTAAACGAGCTGAAACAATCAAATAGTTTCTCCAATTATTAATATCATTTTTTGCAGTTAATAGGTCAAACATTTCCTCTAATGCATCTTCATCACTAGTTTGATTAATCAGGTTAATATAATTTGAAGTGTGTAATGGATTATTAGGAAGTCCAAAAAATGCTTTTTTAGCATAAAATTTAGCACTGTCAATTCTACCTTTTGCGGTAAAAATTTGACTTTTTAATAACTCACTGTAAAATAAATATGGATTTGCGCCTGTTCCATTTTCAACTAAAGATATCGCTTTATCATATTTCCTTGCGTTTAAATAATATCTTGCTTTAACTGAGTTTAACGGTAGTGTAGTTACTGAAATATTTGGAATATCTGGTACAATATTATCAACTTGATTAATTGAAACGTTAAATTGATTTGAATTAAAGTCTTGCAATAAAAACATTTGACCCTTGAGAGATTCATATACACTATTGGTTACATAAACTGAAGGTACCAGGGTAATTAACCCAATACCCAAAAAGGAATAGCTCAGTAGTGTTTTATTTCTCGTGTTATTTTTGGAAAATGAATTTTTTTTGTAATAAAAATTAATTAAGGCAATTATAATTGCCCATACAACCAAAACTTGCGGGCGAGCAATCGGAAAATTCAAATTGGCATCTACACTGTAAATAGCCAAAGCTGTGAGAATTAAAAATAAAAAAACCTTTTCTTCCAATGATGCAGAAGAAAATCTTATTATATAATAAACGAAATATGTGGCCCAGATGAAGACTCCTAGATATAATAAAAACCCTATAATTCCCAATTCAGCCCCAAGCTGAATAAAATCACTATGAGCATGATATGGAACTACATATCCACTTATATCTTTTGCATCATAATCAATTGACTTGATTTTCCAATTACCTAAACCCACTCCAAAAATTGGATTTGAAGAAAAATGTGTCAATACGTCTTCGTAATAACGCAATCTTTGATTAACGGAGTCATCATTTACTCCAGCTGTTATTGTTGAAGCTCTTGCTATAGCATCAGAGCCTTTATCAGATAAAAATACCTGGTTTGTAAAAACTGCTAATCCAAATGGTATTAATAAATATGCGAAATTATACAAGTAACTTCTATTTTTATTTTTTAAATAAAGCGCTATACAAAGGCTTAAATACATGATTACAGCGAGTCCCATAGCTAAAAATGAAGCCCGACTCTGAATCATGCTCAGGCATAATATTGAAAAAAACAATAATCCACTTAGAACTATTTTAAGTTTGACTTTTGAAAAATTATAAATTAAAAAGAGTACAAAAGGTATTTTAATTGCAATTGAAAAAGCTGTTATGTTTCTGTTCGCAGTAACCCCTTTGAGCTCAGACGGCACTATTAGTCCTGTAGTGTTTATCATCTGTAATGCTTCGTTAAGAACAGCATAAACCTCAACAATCAGAATGATAGATATTATGTATGAAATTAATCTATTTTTTTGTTTTATATCGTATATAAAAATCCCCATCATTACATACATCACTAGAACATTAAGCTGCCTAGTTATATTGACCAAAACTTCGGTACTATTTATAGCGTAAAAATAAGAAAGAGCCGCCCAAGAAATAAACCCAATATAAGTATATGACAAAGCTGTATTTATAGTATGAATTATTCTCTCTGAAAATTGTTTTCTTAAATAGATCAAATAAAATAAACAAATTAGGTTAAGAATACTCATGCAAAGCCACTGTGGAGCAATTTTATCTACAGCTTGCCAGTTTGGAATAAAACCAATACATAAGTATGCAATTAAAAAGAAAGCAGGTATAATATTCGAAGTATTAGTTTTAGAATAAGTATTTCTTGGCATAGACCCTAGACGTTCAAATGACAAGTTAAAAAAAAAACGAGAATTAGTTTTTTATACTTAGATTCTAAAAGTTTTATATTTGAATTATGTATTATTCTCAATACTTTTTGACTTTTTCAATAAGTTGCCTTCTTGCCTATCTAATTCAAAAAATTTTTATTCATTATAAAAGATTTGATGATTTTAACCATAGGAGTTCTCACAAATCGCTTGCCACGAGAACTGGTGGTATAGGGGTCTTTATTTCATTATTATCAATTTCAGCTTATTATTATTTTAATGAAATAGAACTTTTTGACTACTCCATATTTATCCCCGTTGGAATTATTTTTATAGTTGGGGCTTACGACGACTTATATAATGCTGATTTTAAGCTTAAATTTTTATTACAAATCATCGTCGCCAAAATTATTATTGATCAAGGATATGTAATTACTAATTATTATGGTCTTTTTGGTCTATACGAAATTCCATGGTTAATTGCCCAGCTCAGTACAGTTTTTGTTTTTCTAGTGATAATAAATGCTATGAATTTTATAGACGGGATTGACGGATTAGCCATCACCCAAGTCATAAAAACAATAATTTTAATTGAATTATTAAGTGCGTCTGCTACTCCTTTAAGACCAGTTGGGATTCTTCTTGTTTTAACTTTGATTCCTTTATACTTCTTTAATTTTAAAAAGTCTAATAAAGTCTTTTTGGGAGATTCGGGATCACTTTTACTGGGAACAATAATTTCTATATATATATTTTATGTCTTGGGTGATGAATATATATACAGATCAGGTTTCTATTTGAATAAAACACTTTTTTCTATACTAATAATTTTGTACCCTTTAATAGATCTTCTAAGGGTATTTGTACTAAGGATTAGGAAAGGTATTTCTCCATTTCTACCCGATCAAAATCACATACATCACCTTCTTTTAAAATACTTTTCATCTAAGCATATAATAATATGTTTCACTATAATCTTAATAGAGTTGAGTCTAGTCTACCTAATCAAATATTTATTTTCCACATAATTTATTATAACTTGAAAATGCCGGTTTATACTTAAGTATCATAGACTTTGTGAAAAAGTCACATGCTAATTCTTTTTCATTTAACTCAAAATAACACGTGGCAAGCCCAAATTCTGATTTTCCTGTTTTTTCTTCAGTGTTTTCTAATTCTATTGCTTTTTTGAAATATTCTATTGCTTCTTTAAAGTTCTTATTTTTCACTAACGACATCCCTGCATTTTCCGCAAAAAGATAATCCATCGGAAATAATTCAAATGCCTCAATAAATTTATTTGCTGCACTATTGAAATCATTATTTTCGGCTTCTTTAAATCCTTCCTGATAAACAACATAAGCTTGATTAACATTTGTTTCTCCATACAAAAGAAATGCTACAAGTGCTCTAATTGTTTCATTATTTGGAAATAATTTTAAAGTTGCCTTTGCACTTTCAATTATTTCTTGATCGTCATCTTTCATTAAATTAATTGAAGATGATAAAAAATCTCTATGATATTCAAAACCGTCTGCCTTTCTTTCTCTAAAAACTTTTTTAATTGTTTCAAGATCCTTACGGTGAGTTAATTCTCTTATATATTGTTGATAATGAAGTGGGTTTTGTGGCAAGTTTTCATAAGCTTCTTTGGAATAGTAGTATGCACTATCCCTAATTCCTAGATTAAAATATGCTTCTGCCTTTAATGATTCTATGAATTTAAAATATCTATTAGAATTCTCCTCAGACCTGAGGATTTCTAACGCTTTATAATAATTATTAAAAGTAATATGGTATTTAGCATAAAACCCTTTCATAGGTAAGGCCGTTGCTCCAAGGTTTGGGTAGTCTAAATCAATTGTTTCAAATTTCATGTAATTGTCACTACTAAAAGATTGAGAATTAAAGTCAGGAATTACACCAGATTGAAACCTACTACTAACCCAAACTTTATAATTTGAATAGATAGAAATTAAAGATGCAAAAAAGAATAATATAATATATATCTTATGCTTTTTCATTTTGAGTTTTTGTATGGGTCAGAAAAAAAAGAGCTACATAAAAGATAAATGGTAACTGCATTAGTAGTCTAGCATGAGGAAAGTTTAAATTGGCATCAACAAAATAAATCACACCGCCAATTAATAAGATAAGAGATTTTGGCCCTATTTCCCCTCCACTTGTATCTTTTTTAAATAAAGTTTTGACAACAAAAAATAACATGTATCCAAATATACTCAGATAAAGAAAAAATCCAATTAAGTCAAGTTCTGCAGCAAATTCTAAAAAATCATTGTGAACAAAATAAGGAGCTGTATATCCGGTAACATAATTTTTGTCATAATCAATTGACTTAATTTTCCAATTTCCAAGTCCAACTCCAATAACAGGATTATTTACCGTGTGGTTAAAAGCATACTCATAAAATCTTATCCTTTGTTTTGTCGATGTATCTTCGGTATTAATTGTTGTGGCTCTATTAATTAAAGACACTTCACTTAAAGAAGAGTAGTTTAACTGAAAAAAACCAATTGAAAGAAGTGCTGGAGCAATTACATAACATATTGAGGGAACAAGTTGCTTGATACTTCTTGAATGGTAAAATTGTAAAAAAACATAAATTATATATATTGATAAAACTAGTGCAACAGCAATAACAGCAGATCTAGCACTTAACAAGAATATTAAGTAAAGAGAAGAATAAAGGAGAATTGATAGTCCAATACGGATGTATAAGTTTTTTGTTCTACTTAACAAATAAAATAAGAATGGAACTTTTATTAGGATAGAGGCTGCTCCGATATTTTTATTTGCAGATGCTCCTCTTAAAAGATTAGAAAATTTAAAGTCAAAATTTGTAAATTCTGTTATCTGGAAAAAAGTAGAATATGAAAAATATAATTGTATTAAAAGAATGGATGATAAAATAATTGCAACATATAAAAATGCATTTTTTAGTTCATCTAATAAACAGCATGAAATTAAAATAGCGAGTGCAACATTAAACCACCTAAAAGACTTTATAATTACCTCAACTGAATTTTCAGCATAAAAATATGATAACAAGCCCCATACTGTAAATAAAACAAGTAATAGAAATGGTTTAAAGTTCAATGCTTTTTTAATTGAAATCTCAAAAGAATTATAATTTGCTGAAATATAAATTAATCCCAGAAGGTTCAAAATACTAAGAGCTAGCCATTGTGTATCAATTCTGTCAATTGCTCCATAATTAGGTAGAATCCCAATTAGATTGTAGAGAGCCACAAATAAGATAAATAAAAGTCCTTTGGGTTTAAAATTCATTTTTTAAAAAGATAAATATAAAAAAAAACCCTCCGTAAACGGAGGGTTTTGGTAAAGTATATTAAACTCAATATACTTTAAACTATTATAACCAAGATAAACGGTTTTTAGTAACAGCAGCTGTTCCACTACCAGGAGTAGATATATCAGCAAATGCTGAAGCATAAGCCGCATTTGGTGTCATAGTAGTTCCACTAACTAAAGCAGCAGCAAGACCAACACCAGATGATGCTAAACCATTAGCAGATTGAGATGCAACGTCAGTTAAAGTGTACGCTAATGCAACACTAGTTGAGTTGTTCTTAATTGTAATTCTAAAGTCATTAACAACTGCTTCAGATACACTTAAGAAATAGTCAGAATTAAGACCTGCAATTGAAGTATTTGCACCAGTAGCTAAATCAACTGTAGTGTCTGTTAAATTACTAACTCTGAAACTCATAGTTGGGAAAGAAGCTATAGATGATACACCAGTATCAACTGCATCAGCAACATTTGTAATTAGAGCAGCAAACACAACAGCAGTTCCACTAGCAGTTGCATGGTAAGTAACTCCACTTACATTTGTTCCAGAAATTGCAGCAGCAAGATCTCCAGCCATGTCAGTAGCATAATCAGCAGAAGCAACAGCAATGGTTCCTGTTACTGTTCCAAATTGCCACCCTAAATTACCAGCTCCAGGTGAAGTTTCTCCAACACCACCAGCAGTATTATAGGTAACAGTTTGAATAGATCTACGATTAGCATCTAATCCAGCAGTAATTGTAATACCAGATCCAAATGTAGTGTCTGCGTTAATAGCAGCAATATATGCAGCAGCTGTTTGACCACCTGTTGGAGCAACAAAAGTTTTAGTAACTCCTCCATAAAGTAGAGATAACCCTTCAGTTGCAGCCATATCAGATGGAGCATATAAAGAATTAGTATCCCAACCGATAACGTGAGTTTTAGTTTCTCTTACAGTTGGTGTAGTATCTGCAACAAATGCAGTTTGATATGCATAAGCATTTCTAACATT
>MDSV01163752.1_pt1 | contig 14830 bp, 17 predicted proteins | sample 810851 | NCBI WGS metagenome assembly MDSV01 (sample SAMN05326640, study PRJNA326480) | marine metagenome | isolation source: seawater | place: Atlantic Ocean: North East | collected 2012 | reverse complement strand
GGTAATTCTTTTAATTGTTTAATAATTTCGATTTTAACTTTTTTGATCATATCTTTAGAATTTGATATTAGAATACACTGTGCAAGAGTATCGTGTTCCGCTTGACCAATTAGATCACTAGCAACCCATTCTGGATTTGAAAACTTGTCACAAACAATAGTGACTTCTGAAGGTCCTGCAGTCATACCCTCAATACCTACATCACCAAAAACTTCTTTTTTAGCTGCCGCTACATATGAATTTCCTGGTCCTACGATTTTATCAACTTTTTTTATTTTTTTAGTTCCATAGGCAACGCCAGCAATTGCTGATGGTCCTCCAATTGAATAGATTTCTTTAATTTTACATTTTTGAGCTGCATATAATACCGCTGAGTTTTGTTTTCCTTGTTGACCTGGATTAATCATTATTATTCTTTTAACTCCGGCAACTAGAGCTGGAATAGCATTCATCAAAACACTAGAGGGGTACGAAACTGTAGAGCCTGGCACATAGAGTGCAACAGATTCTAGGGGAACATACTTATATTCTAATTTATTTTTCAATTTGTCTGTATAAGAAATATTGCTAAGTTTTTTTTTTTGTAATAAATGAAATTGATAAATTCTACTATATGCAAGATCGATTGCTTTTTTTACTTTCTCATCAAGCAATGAGATAGATTTATTTATTTGCTTAGAAGTCGGCATAATAATATTATTTTTATTAAATTTTTTTTCGTACTTAATTATAGCTTTATCACCATTTTTTTTTACATCCTCAATAATTTTAGCAACCGAAACTGAACTGAGTTTAATTTTATTTTTTCTTGCTAATAGTAACTTATCTAAAGCTAAGTCAAAATTTTTAGATTTACTGTTTAATATTTTAATCATTTAATTTATCTAGTTTTGATCTTCTAGGGTTGCTTCAATTATTTCTGTCGATAAAGTTATATATGCATTATTAGTAAAGATTAAATTTATCTCATAATTATTATTATTCTTTAAATAATTCATCGTAATTAGCTCAAGTTTTTTATCAGGGTCATCTCTTTTTATATTTTTAGATTTAACACTATCTACAAATTCAAATTTACAAATACTATTAATTTTTTTTTCTTCATTTTCTACTTCTATATTTAATCTCTTCATATACAGTAAGAAAACCTTACTGTTTTCAAGGTATTTTATATTTGCAAATTTTACTTCTGCTCCCGCACAACATGCTGAGATCATTCGTAGACCTTCATTATCTGTTGCTATTATTTTTGCTAAATATTTTTTATCCATTAATTAACTCTTTTAATTTTAGCACCAACCTTTTTCAATTTTTTTTCTATATCCTCGTAACCTCTATCGAGATGATATATTCTATTAATAACAGATTTTCCCTTTGAGACTAAAGCTGCGAGGATTAAAGATACTGATGCTCTTAAATCAGTTGCCATTACTTCTGCTGGTGCAAAACTAGTATTGCCTTCAATTATTGCTTTTTTTCCATCAATTAAAATTTTTGCACCCATTCTATTTAACTCAGCAACATGCATAAATCTATTTTCAAAAATATTCTCCTCAATTATCGATTTTTTATTTGCCTTACATAATAATACCATCATCTGAGCTTGAATATCAGATGCTACACCGGGGAAAGGTGCAGTTTTAATATTAATACTCTTAATTTTTTTATTACCTATAATATGTATTTCATCTTTTTTAATACTAATTTTTGCACCTATTTTTTTTAATATATTAATTTCAGTTTTAATAATATTTGGTATTACATTTTTAATCTTTAGGTTTCCTTCTGTAGCCGCAGCTGCAATTAGGTAGGTTCCAGCTTCAATTCTATCAAACATAACTGAATACTTTGTTTCTTTAACATCATCTACGCCAACAATTTTAAGTGATCGTTTTGTAATCCACTTTATATTACATCCCATCTTTATTAAAAAATTAACTAAGTCTTTTATTTCAGGCTCAATTGCACAGTTACTTAATATAGTAGCACCTTTTGCAAGACATGCAGCTATAATTAAATTTTCAGTAGCACCTACAGAAATTTTTGAAAAATGAATTTTTGAACCTATTAAGCCTCTTGGTGCAGTTGCATAAACATAACCTTGAACTATTTTAAATTTTACGCCAAGTTTTGATAACGCTTTTAAATGAATATCTACTGGTCTTGTACCAATTGCACACCCTCCTGGTAATGACACCTTTGCTTTACCAAATTTTGCAAGTAATGGTCCTAGAACTAAAATTCCAGCTCTCATAGTTTTAACTAAACTATATGATGCAAATGTTTTTACCTGTTTATTATTTTTAATAATTATTATTTTTTTATTTTTTTCAATAATAGAACCTAAAGATTTTAGCAATAATAACATAGTTTCAATATCTTTTACTCTTGGTAAGTTAGCTAAAGATATTTTTTTATTTGATAATAATGTTGCTGCCAAAATTGGCAATGATGCGTTCTTAGAACCTGATATTTTAATTTGCCCCTTGAGCCTAGTTGCTCCAAAGACTTCTAATTTTTTCATAATAATTATACTTTAGGTAAAGTTACTGTCTTTTGATGCATATACTTACCCTTACGGTCCGCATAAGATGTTTCAGGAGATTGATCTCCTTTTAAAAATAAAAATTGAGCAACTCCTTCGTTTGCATATATTTTTGCTGGTAGTGGAGTTGTATTGCTAAATTCTAGCGTAACCGTTCCATTAAACTCACTCTCAATTGGAGTAACATTTACTATAATCCCAGTTCTAGCATATGTGCTTTTTCCAACAACTATACACATTATATCTCTTGGTATTTTAAAAACCTCTATTGTTGAACCTAAAGCAAAAGAATTTGGAGGGATAATAATAAAATCTGAACTTTTTTTTGTAAAAAAATTGTCAGAAGTAAATTTTTTTGGGTCAACAACTGAGGAATTTACATTATGAAATATTTTAAACTCTTCACCAACCCTTGCATCATATCCAAAAGAACTCAAGCCGTAAGAAATTTTACCCTCTCTCACTTGTTTGTCTAAAAACGGAAAAATCATATTTTCTTCAAGCGCAAGTTTTTTTATCGACTTGTCAGAAAGTATTGACATTATTTAATATTTTTCTTTAATTTTTTTTGAAAAATTTTTCTTTTTTTGAGATTTTTTTTAAGAGCCAAGACTAATCTATATTTTTTTTTTTGACTATTCATTTTTTATCTGGGTTAGTTAAAAAATCCAAAGTTATAGGCTTTGAAGCATCTAATTTTTTTTCTAAAACCACTTCCTTTTTAGAACCTTCTTTAGCTTTACGTTTTGCTTTTTTTTCAGCAAGCTTTTTCTCTCTCTTAGCTTGCTTCTCCATAAGCTTGTTGCCTTTAGTTGATTTATAATCGTAATGAATTCCCATAAAATTTCCTCAGGTAGATATAAATCATTATACGAAAAAAATTAAGGCATTATTTTGAAAAAAATGATTTATTACATAAATATTTCAAAAAATGTGAAATATGCCCATATAGTTAAATGGTATAACATGTCTATGGTAAGGACAAATTTCAAGTTCGATTCTTGATATGGGCACCAAACTAATTTTTATAAAATATTTTTCTAGCTACGATTGTTAATATAATTAATCCCACAAAGCTAAGAATTGGAATATAAATTTCTGATGAATATATTAAATCTTTTAATTTAGGAGCTTCAAGGTTTTGCTTAATAATTTTTTCTAAACCACTTCCTATTGATACTACTAAAAATAATTGAGGAGCAATCCCCAAAAATGTTGCCCAAAAAAAATTTCTTATTTTCACATTAAAAATACAAGGTAATACATTTGATAAAGCAAAAGGAATTCCTCCTATAAAACGATAAACAATAAGATATAAAAATTCAGACTCTTTAAATTTTATTTCTAATTTTTTAAATCTAACTAAAAATTTTTCTTTTATAAAATCTTTAAGAAAATAATTACCAAAAATATATAAAAGTGTTGCCCCTATACTCATACCTAGAAGGACAATAATTAATCCAATCCATTTACCAAAAATAAATCCTGCTACCAAAGCTACAGGAGTGCCAAACCCTGCCATTACTACCCATAAAATTGTTGATATAAGGAATATTGAAGATATAAAAAGTAAATTAGATCTTTTTAAATCAAAAAAATATTCTCTATTATTTTTGATAAATTCATAGCTAGTTATTTCTTCAAAAGTAAATTTTTTAAAAAAAAAGTACAAAAATGACGAAACAACAATTAAGTAAAATAAACCTACGATTATTTTAACTTTTTTTGATTTTTCCATAATTAATAAGGTTATTATAAAATCTTCTATTTGCTATTTATATATATAATTACTATAAAGATCGAAATTTTAAAAATTTTATTCAATTATATGAAAAGAACTTATCAACCATCAAACATTAAAAGAGCTAGAAAGCACGGCTTCAGATCAAAAATGAAAACTAAAGGTGGGATAAAGCTCTTGGCTAGAAGAAGAGCAAAAGGAAGAAAGTCCTTAACAGTATCAGCATAAATACGATGAAAAGCAAAATAGTTGCTCTTTCCAAAAATGAAGATTTCAAAAATTTGCTAAAAAAGAAAAAAATTTCTAATAAGTATTTAACTATTTTTTTTGGATTTTTAGAAGAAAAAGATAATAAAAAATTGAATATTAGCTTTGTAACCAAAAAAAAGCAAATTGGCAATGCTATAAAAAGAAATAAAATTAAGCGAAGATTGAGAAATATTTTAAATGAAGCTGTTAAAAAAATATCAATAAACTTTAATTATTCATATCTTGTGATTGCTAAAACAACTATGTTAAATAATGAATATGCAATAATAAAAAATACTTTATTTGAAGATTTTAAAAGGATTAAATAGTGAAAATTATTTCAAGTTTATTAATTGGTATAATCAAATTTTATAAAATGATTATTAGTCCTTATTTAACTCCGTCATGTAGATACCTTCCAACTTGCTCTGAATATGCTATTGATTGTTTGAAAACTTACGGATTAATCAAAGGAACAATTAAAAGCATAAAAAGAATTTTATCTTGTCATCCTATAAAGTTTTTAGGTGGAGGAGAGGGTTTTGATCCAGTTGTTAAAGAATCAAAGGTTAAAAAATAATGGATAGTAAAAATGTAATAGCTGCTATATCTCTTAGTGCTGCAGTAATTATTTTATATTCTCTTTTCTTTGCTCCTAGCCAAGAAGAAATTAAACAAAAACAAATTAAACAAGAAAAATTTAAACAAGAAAAAGTTGTACAGAATTCAGATACTCCTAGTTTAGATAAAAATGAAAACCAAGAAAAAATTTCTAGAAAAGAGGCTTTAAATAAAAGTGATAGAGTTAAATTTGAAAATAATAGTATAGTAGGCTCTATTTCTCTAAAAGGTGCAACGATAGATGATTTAATTTTTAAAGAATACAATATTGATCTAAATAGTAATGAAAAGGTAACTTTATTAAGTCCAAGAAATGTTAATGATGGTTATTTAATTGAAAGTGGTTTTGTCACAACTAATAAAAATATAGATGTTCCAGATGCATCAACTGTTTGGGAAATTTCAGGAAATAAAAGATTAGCTAATAATAACCCTATAAAATTAACTTGGAGTAACTCTCAAGGTATTACATTTGAAAAACATATAAGCTTAGATGGTCAATTTTTATTTACTGTAATAGAAAAAATAATTAATGAATCAGATAAATCTTATAATTTTTATTCATACGCTCAAATAATAAGAAATAAATTACCAAAAATATCTGGTTTTTATATTTTGCATGAAGGTTTTCTATCAGTACTTGATGATGAACTAATTGAAGAAGATTATGATGATATCCAAGAAAAAAAATTTACACAAATAGCACAAGAAGGATTTGTAGGTATTTCAGATAAATATTGGATTACATCAATTATTCCTCAAAAAGGTAAGGAATTTAAAACAACATTTGATTATAAAAACAAGTTCCGAGCTAATTATATATCTACTCAAGGTACAGAAGTTGGACCAAACAGTTCAATAGAGGAAAAAGTTCAAATTATTGCCGCTGCTAAAAGAGTGAATATTATTGATGGTTATGCCGAGAAATTAAAAATTAATAAATTTGATCTAGTTATAGATTGGGGATTTATGTATTTTATTACAAAACCATTGTTCTTTGCACTAGACTATTTTTTTAAATTACTTGGTAACTATGGCTTGGCAATTATTGCTGTAACTGTTTGTATTAGATTAGCATTTTTCCCTCTTGCTAATTTTAGTTTCAAAAGTATGGGCAAAATGAAACTTCTAGCTCCGGAGATGGCTAGATTAAAAGAGCTTCATAAAGACGATAAAATGAAATTACAACAAGCAATGATGGCGCTTTATAAAAAGGAAAAAGTTAATCCTATGTCAGGGTGTTTACCCATACTGGTACAAATACCAGTTTTCTTTGCATTTTATAAAATTCTTTTTGTGACTTTAGAAATGCGTCATATGCCTTTCTACGGATGGATAAAGGACTTAAGTGACAGAGATCCAACTTCAATATTTAATCTTTTTGGATTAATCCCTTGGGATCCTCCTTCATTCTTATTAATAGGAGCATGGCCTATCATCATGGGTATTACCATGTTTATTCAGCAGAAACTTAACCCAACACCACCAGATCCAATACAAGCAAAAATATTTATGTTCTTTCCATTATTTTTAACTATAATATTAGCTCCATTCGCAGCTGGACTGGTAATCTATTGGAGCTTCAACAATATCTTTACTATGATTCAGCAATATATTGTTCAAAGAAAAATGACTGTTAAAACAACTTAAATGTCATCATTGAAAGAAGAAGATTTAATTAATATTTTACCTAAAGATGGCCCAACAGTTGAAGAGACTACCAAGTATTTAGAAAAATATACTGAAGATTTTATTATAATCAAAATGGGTGGATCAGTTCTCTCTAGTAAAAATCTATTTAATAGTCTGATTCAAGATATTGTTATCCTAAAAAAATTAGGATTATTTATTTTTTTAATCCATGGTGGTGGTTCAAAAATTTCAAAAAAATTAGATGATTTAAATATTAAAAGTAAATTTCTAAATGGGTTAAGAATTACAGATAAAAAAGTCATAAACATCGTAGAGGATACATTGGTTAATTTCAACAAAGAGATTGTTAAAGCTTTAAAAAATCAATCTTGTGCTGCTACAGAAGTCACATCTAAAGAAAATAATATAATTATTGTTAAACCTGAAAATGATATATTGGGCTTTGTAGGAAAACCTACAAATATTAAAACTGATACTTTAACTAAAATTGTAAAGGCAAACAAAGTACCAGTTATAGCATCTTTGGGTTTAGATGAAAATAATCAGACCTTTAATATAAACGCTGACTCTGTCGCCGCAGCAATTGCTAAAAAACTTAAAGCTAGAAGACTATTAATACTTAGCGATGTGGAAGGTGTATTAGATAAAGACAAAAAACTAATTTCTGAAATCAACTCTGACAAAGCTGAACAAATGGTTAATGATGGAGTTATATCAGAAGGAATGATACCTAAAATTAACAACTGTTTAGATGTTGCAAAAAATGGTGTTAAGGCAGTATGTATTATTGATGGTAGAAAAAATCATTCAATACTTTTCGAATTACTTTCCGATAAAGGTTCTGGAACCTTAATAAGAGAATGAAAAAATTATTAGACACAAAATACTGGATTTTTGATCTTGATAATACATTATACTCAGGTCAAACCAAGGTATTTTCTGAGGTAGACAAAAAAATGAGTGCATACATATCAAAAAAAATGAATATAGATTTATTTAAAGCTAAAGAAATCCAAAAAAAATATTTCTATGAATATGGGACAACACTGTCTGGATTAATGAGAAAAGATAACATTGATCCAAATGAATTTTTAGAATTTGTGCATGATATAGATATTAGTTGGTTACCTAAAGATCTAAAATTAAGAGAGGAATTAGTAAAGATCAATGAAAAAAAATATATATTTACTAACGGATCTCATGCTCACGTAGAAAATGTTACTAAACAATTAGGTATTGATGGTTTGTTTGATGGAGTTTTCGATATAGTAGATGCAGACTTTGTTCCAAAGCCTCACGCTGATCCTTATAGAAAAATAATAAAAAAATTTGATATAGAACCAACAAAATCTGTATTAATTGAGGATATTGCTCATAATTTAGAACAAGCTAAAAATCTAGGAATGAAAACATGTTGGCTTGAAAATGATGAAGCTTTTGCAAAAAAAGATGCGGATAAACCATATATTGATTACAAGATTAAGAACTTGCCTTCTTTTCTTCAAGAAATTAATATATTAAAAGCAGCATAAACTAACCTAATAATAATAAAATATGACAGAATCTGAAAAAATAATTAATGATGCTTGGGAAAATAAAGATAAAATAAATACGAACTCTGATAAAAGTCTAAAAAATACAATTAACCAAATTATTGAAGACTTAGACACAGGAACAGCAAGAGTAGCAGAAAAAATCAATGGTGAATGGATTACCCATCAGCATATTAAAAAAGCTATTATGTTAAGCTTTAGAATTCATGGTATGGAAACATTAACTGGCCCCTATAGCGCTTGGCATGACAAAGCTCATTTACTTAAAGGAAAGACTGCTGGATGGAAGAAAGAGGATTTTGAAAAAGCAGGCTTTAGAATGGTTCCCAACTCTCCAGTTAGAAAAGGATCTTTCGTTGGAAAAAATGCTGTCCTAATGCCATGTTATGTAAATATTGGAGCTTATATTGATGAAGGTACCATGATGGATACTTTTAGTCGTGCAGGCAGCTGCTGCCAAATTGGAAAAAATTGTCATATATCTGCTGGCTCAGGAATTGGCGGCGTTTTGGAACCTGCTCAAGCACTACCAACAATTATTGAAGACAATGTATTTGTTGGAGCAATGTCTGAAGTTGTAGAAGGAGTAATAGTTGGAGAAGGTTCTGTATTAAGTATGGGAATGTATATTGGTCAATCAACTAAGATTGTTAATAGAAAAACAGGCGAAATTATTTATGGAAAAATACCGCCTTATTCAGTAGTTGTACCTGGATCTCTACCAGATAAAAAAAACCCATCAGCACCATCTTTATATTGTGCAGTAATTATTAAACAAGTTGATGAAAAAACTAGATCAAAAACTTCTGTTAATGATCTATTGAGAGACTAAAATGCCATCTTACAATGAAATTACACTAGCAAAAGAGCTAATAAAATTTCCAAGCATTACACCTATTGATGCTGGTATAATGAAGTTCTTAGCAAAAAAACTAACTGCTATTGGGTTTAAATGTAAAATATTAGAGTTTAAAGATAAAAAATCTAAACCAGTAAAAAACTTATATGCAAGGCTTGGTAAATCTCAACCAAACTTTATGTTTGCAGGTCACTTAGATGTAGTACCTCCTGGAGATCTAAAGGATTGGACTGTTAAGCCTTTTAGTCCAACAATTAAAAAGAATCATCTTATTGGAAGAGGTGCAAATGATATGAAAAGTGCAATTGCAAGCTGGGTTGTTGCGGTAAATAATTTTGTATTAAATAATAAAAAGATTAAAGGCTCTATTAGTTTACTTATTACTGGAGATGAAGAGGGTATAGCAATCAATGGAACAAAAAAGGTAGTAGACTATTTAAAAAAGAAAAAAGAAAAAATAGATTTTTGTTTGGTAGGAGAGCCAACAAATCCCAATAAGCTTGGTGAAATGATTAAAATTGGAAGAAGAGGAAGTATCACTGGAAAATTAACAGTGATTGGAGTTCAAGGACATGTAGCTTACCCAGATAGAGCAAATAACCCCTCTAATACAATAGTTAAAATTTTAAAAGTATTAAAAGAAATTAAATTTGATAAAGGTACGAAAGATTTTCAACCTACTAATTTGGAGGTAACGAAAATCAATATAAATAATACTGCTGATAATATTATTCCTGGTATTGCTAAAGCCACATTTAACATTAGGTTTAATAATAAGCACTCCTCATCTAGTTTAAAAAGCAAATTAAATGGAATTTTTAAAAAAATGACTAAAAAAAATAAATCTAATTTTAAAATAGAATATCATGTATCAGGGGAAGCTTTTTTAAGTAAACCAAATAAAACAACTTACATGATTCAAAATATTATAAAAAAAATTACTAAAATTAATCCTAAACTATCTACAACTGGTGGGACATCAGATGCAAGATTCATTAGAAAAATTGCACCTTGTCTAGAGTTTGGTTTGGTGGGTAAAACAATGCATAAAGTAGATGAAGCAGTATCCATTTCAGATTTAAGAAAATTAACAAAAATATATTCTGAAATTCTTAAAAATTACTTTTAATGATTTACATTAAAGAAGATATTCAAAAAAAACTAAGTGATATTAAAGATGAATTAAAAGCAATTTATCAAAAGTATCAATCTTAAATGAAGACAGGTTTAATAACTTCTGACACTTATCAAAATCATAATACTGGTGATGGACATCCAGAAAAAGTAGATAGAGTTAAAGTGGTAATAGATAATTTTAAAAAACTAGATAATAAAAACCTTATTTGGAAAAAACCAGTAAAATTTAATAAATCACTTTTAGAGACTACTCATAGTTCTGATTATATAAATTTTGTAGAAAAATCTTTTCCAAAACAAGGTTTGTCTTTTTTAGATGGAGATACAATTATCTCGCCAGGGAGTAAAGAAGCTACATCAGATGCTGTTGGCTCAATTATTGCAGCTATTGATGGTATTCAAAATAAAGAATTTAAAAATGCTTTTTGTGCTGTTAGACCACCTGGACATCACGCTGAAAAAAACAAAGCTATGGGTTTTTGTATCTATAACAACATAGCTGTAGGAGCTCAGTATTTAATAGAGAAATACAAATTTAGCAAAGTAGCTATTATTGATTTTGATGTTCATCATGGTAATGGAACACAAGATATCTTCTATGATAACAAAAAAGTGCTTTATGTTTCGACTCATCAATTTCCATTTTATCCTGGAACTGGAACTGAAAATGAAAAAGGAATAGATAACAACATATTTAATATTCCTTTACCTGCGGGAACCACTTCTGGGGAGTATTTGAATGCGTACGAATTTGTTTTAAAAAAATTAAAAGAATTTAAACCTGAATTTATATTATTTAGTGCAGGCTTTGATGCTCATAAAGATGATCCTTTAGCACAATTTCAGCTGAATTCTAATGATTTCTACAAAATAACTAAAAGAACACTAGAATTATCCAGGCTATATTGTAATGGAAAAGTTGTTTCAATTTTAGAAGGCGGATACAATCTTAAAGCACTTCAAAAAAGTACACAGATGCATGTCGAGGCACTGTTAGAATTTGATTGAAAATAAAAAATTTTTTCATTAAAGAGCACTTAATGAAGCTTTATAGAATTAAAAAATCTAATATTGATAAAAAAGGACGAGGTCTTTACGCCACTAAAGATATTAAGGAAGGTACTAAAATTATCAATTATGTTGGAAAAATTATTACAAAAAAACAAACAGAAGTGTCTGAAAAGTTTGATAATTCAAAACCAATTTATTTATTTAATTTAAATAGTAGATACGATCTTGATGGTGATGTCTCTTGGAATACTGCCCGATTAATTAATCATTCATGTTCAAATAACTGTGATTATATGGGTAAAGGACTAAGGCTTTGGGTTACAGCTATTAAAGATATTAAAAAAGGTGAAGAGCTAACATGTGATTATGGATTTGGATTTGACGTAGATTATAAACAATTTCCATGTAAATGTAGGTCAAAAAATTGTGTTGGCTATATAGTGCGAGAAGGTTCTCGTTGGAGAATTAATAAAAAATTTAAAAAATCTCAAAGAGTTAATAGATAATTTTTTTTAAAAATAACCCTTGTGGAGGTGCTGGTGGAGCACATAAATTTCTTTTTTTTGACTTAAAAACTTTAATAAATTTTTTTAAATCCCATTTTTGTTCTGCTAAATACTTTAAACATCCTACCATAGATCTAACTTGCTGTTGGAGAAAAGATTGAGATTGAAAAGTAATTTCTATTTCGTCTTTATTTTTTATTATTCTAATCAATTTTATTGTTTTTATTGGAGATCTAGCATTACAACTAGATGATCTAAATGTAGAAAAGTCATTTTTACCCAATAATTTTTTTGCACCTTTCTTCATTATACTCAAATCTAATTTTTTTCTAATATGCCAGACTCTGTTTTTTTGCAGTATAGGAGGGCTAATACGATTAAAAATTACATATTTATAAATTCTTTGTTTTGCAGAAAATCTAGCATGAAAAGATAAATTTCTTTTTTTTATTTTTATTATTGAAATACCTTGATTATTAAGAAAATAATTTATTGATTTAATAAATTTGTCGAGATTTTTAATCTTTTTTTTACAATCAAAATGTGCAGATTGTTCAATTGCGTGAACTCCTGAATCTGTTCGTCCAGACCCAACTATAAATATTTTTTGATTTAAAAGTTTAGATAGTTTAGTTTGAATTAATTTTTGGACTGATTTTCCCTTAGGCTGAATTTGCCAACCAACAAAATTAGTTCCTAAATATTCAATTAAAATTTGATATCTATGCATTATTCAAATTTGAACCTTTTTTGATTTTTGATCCAAGCATAAATTCTCCTATATTTTGTGGATTTTTTCCTTGTCTTTGAATTTCTAAAATCTTAATTGATTTTTTATTACCACAAATAATTTCTAAATAATCACTAACTACATCTCCAATTTTTCCATTGCTGGAAGCTAATTCTCCTTTTAAAACCCTGTATCTTTCACCTTTATAAATAAAGAAAGCTCCTGGATATGGATATAATCCATTAATTTTACCAATTATATTTTCTGCTGAATCGTCCCAATTTATCAGGCCTTCTTTTTTTTCAATTTTATAAGCATATGTTGCTTTGTTATGATCTTGTTCTTTAAAATTTGTTTTGCTATCAAATATACTATCAATGATATCTAGTATTTTTCCTGCAGCTAATAAGGAAAGTTTTTCTGAAATTATTTCTGCATTATCACTTTCTGCTATTTCTATTTTATATGAATTACATATAGGCCCTGTATCTAGTTTCTCTTCTAACTTCATAAAACTAATCCCAGTTTCTTTTTCTAAATTCATTATTGATCTTTGAATAGGAGCTGCACCTCTCCATTTTGGAAGGAGTGACGCGTGGATATTTAAAAATCCCTTTTTAGTTAAATTTAAAAATTCTTTTGGGATTATTTGTCCATAAGCAACTACAATAGCTATATCAGCATCCAACTTCTTTAAATAATCATATTCTTTTTTATTGTCTTTAAGAGATGATGGTGTTCTATATTCTATATCCAAAGTTTCAGAAATTCCTTGAACTGGTGATTTATTTATTTTCTGACCTCTTTTAGATTTTTGCGGTGGTTGTGTGTAGACAGCTGATATTAGATATCCATTTTGATATAAGGACTTCAAAATAGGAACTGAAAAAAAAGGAGTGCCCATAAAGACAATTTTTTTTAACATTAATTAAACTACAATTCTGTCTATTTTTTTATTTTTTTTAGAAAGTTTTTTTATGATAATAGATTTTTTTAATTTTGATAAATAATCAATAAACAAAATGCCTTCAAGATGATCTAATTCATGTTGAATACACGTTGCTAAAATACCTTCTGCTTTTAAATTTTTTTTTTTTCCATAGTAATCCAAATATTCGACTTCACATTTACTTGGTCTTTCTATTTCAGCAAATTGATCTGGCACAGATAGACAGCCTTCCTCATAAATTGATTTAGTAAGATTTTTTTTCATAATAACAGGGTTAACAAAATACATTGGTTCTTTTTTATTTTTATCTCTACCTATATCTAAAACTATAATTCTTTTAGGAATTCCAATTTGAATTGCGGCTAATCCAATTCCATTTGCTGCATACATAGTCTCGAGCATATCATCCATTAAATTTTGTTCTTCTTTAGTAATTTGATCGACAGGTTTAGATATTTGTCTTAAAATTTTATTAGGCTCTGTAATTATAGTTTTAACTGTCATAAATATTAATTACTTTAATATAATTTTTATACTTTTAAAGGAAGAATTTTTAAAAGCATTTTATTTCTTAATGAATCAATATTAAGCTGATTTAATGCATTTATAATAAAATATAATGATTGGGATCCTAAATTTTTTAACTCGTCTTGACCTATAACTTCAGCAATTCTTAATAAAACTAAAGCCATTTCATCATTATTTATTAAGACTTGGATATCAATTGGCATATTAGAGTCATCAACTTCATATAAATCTTTATATTTTTTTGGTATTAATATTCCATCTGATTTTAAAGACTCCAATAAAATTATATCTTTTGTGGAAACTATATAATTCTTATCTTTTTTTACTTTTTTTAGTAATTCATTTAAATCTTTTGTAATTTTTTTTTTATCAAGATCTCCTTTAAAATAATTTATTAATTTAGACTGGTGTATAATTTTGTTATTAATTTTTATTCTTTTTAAATCGTCTTCTTCTTTTGTTAAAAATTTATTATAAAAACTTGTATAATCTGAAGGAATTTCATCAATATTCATATTTTTTAAAATTGTAATTAACTCATTATTAAATGCATTAGAAATGCCTTCTGTTATAAATGAGTCTTTTAAAATTTTTACTAATTCTATTTTTTTTTTTAATTCGCTTGTAATTAAAATTCCTTGATAGATTAATGCCCTGGCTTCTGTATTTGATAAAGTTTTATACGACTCTTTAATTGTTAAAAGTTGATTAATATTAAATTGAAATCTTTTATAAAGATCAAACAAAT
>MDSV01146015.1_pt1 | contig 14830 bp, 12 predicted proteins | sample 810851 | NCBI WGS metagenome assembly MDSV01 (sample SAMN05326640, study PRJNA326480) | marine metagenome | isolation source: seawater | place: Atlantic Ocean: North East | collected 2012 | reverse complement strand
GCAGGGCTCCTCCGTCGGCAAGATCGGCGACCGGCGCGAGATCCAGTCGAAACTTCTGATCAAGCTTGAGGAAGTACTCAAAAGGGGTTGGAAAGACGGCGTTTTCCTGCGGAAGGCCGAGCCGGTGGAAGTCTATCTGATGATCGCCTCGCTCTGCTATTTCCCGGTCTCCAACCGCTTCACGCTCGCCGAGGTCTTCGGCTTCGACGCCAGCGAAGAGGGCCTCAACGCCCATGCCCGCCGCGCCACGGAGGCGGTCGTCGGCTGGCTCAAGCAGAAAGGCGAAAGCTGATGCCCCGCCTTGTCTGCTGCAACGAACTGCTGAGCCGGGAAGGTCTCGATTTTCGGGCGCAGTGCCGGTTTGCGAAGGCCGTCGGCTTTGACGCGCTGGAGCTTGCGATCGAGAGCTTTCCCGCTGACCCGCTCCGCCTTTCGGAGAGTGAGGTGAGGGCGATGCGGCAGACGGCGACCGATGAAGGCATGGAGATTGCCGGCCTGCACTGGCTGCTGTCCTCCGCCCCGGCGCTTTCGATTACGGACCCCGCTGTCGCCGAAGAGACGACGGACTACCTGCTAAGGCTCGTTGACATCTGCGCCGCGCTCGGCGGCCATGTGCTCATCCACGGCTCGCCCCAGCAGCGCCGCCCGCTTGCCGGCATCGCGGGTGCGGCGACCTATGACCATGCGGCGAAACTGTTCGCGCCCGTCGCCCGCGCCTGTCACGACGCCGGCCTGACCTATTGCATCGAACCGCTTTCGCGCGACCAGACGCCGTTCATCAACACCCTGGCGGATGCCCGCCGGCTTGTCGAGATGGTCGGATCTCCGGCATTCAAGACCATGCTCGACTGTTCCTCGGCGGCCCTTACCGAAGAGGAAAGCGTGCCGGCGCTGATCGAAAAATGGATGCCGACCGACCTGATTGCCCATGTGCATCTCAACGACAGCAATCGCGGCGCGCCGGGCACAGGAGCCGATGATTTTTCGGCCATCATTGCCGCGATCATAGCGAGCGGATATGGCGGGGACCTTTCGGTCGAACCGTTTACCACCTGCGTCAGCGCGGAAGTGACGCTTGCCATCGCGTCGGCCACCACGCGGGCCCATCTGCAAACCCATGGGAGGGCGATGCCATGAGCGCCGCACGGATTTCGCTCAAGGCGATCGCGTTTCGGACCCGGCCGGTCCGGTTCCGCCTGCCGTTCCATTTCGGCAATACCGTTGTCACGGAAACCGATCAGGGCTTCGTTTCGGTGACTGTCGAAGTGGATGGACAGATAGCGGAGGGCCACGCGGCCCAGCTCATGGTGCCGCGCTGGTTCGACAAGCGTGCAAGCCGCTCGAATGAGGACACCGTCGCCGATCTGAAGCGCTCGCTGGAGTTCGCCTGTCGATCGGCCGAGGACATCGCGTCCGAAACCATCGCCGCCGTCACGACCCGCCTGCGCCGGGACGTCGAGGCCGCCATGCCGGAGGGCACGCCAAGGCTTGCCGCCCATTTCGGCCCGGCGCTCGTGGAAATGGCGTTGATCTACGCGGTCTGCTTTGTGCGCGACCTCAATTTCCCGCAGGCGGTGAGGGCCGACCTGTTCGGCGTCAGTGCATTCGCCGCGCCCGATATTTCTGCTGCCGCCATCACCGGCGCGCTTGCCGGGATCACGCCGCTGCCGGCGATCGCGCCGCGCCAGACCGTCGGTTTCGACGCGCCGATATTTTCGGGCGAGGCGGACCCGGAGAGGGCCGATGACGGGCTGCCGGTGAGCCTTGAGGCGATCATCCGCGCCACCGGTATCCGCGCCTTCAAGATCAAGCTCAAGGGCGAGCCGGATGCCGATATCGACCGGCTGGCGCATATTGCCACGCTTGTCGACCAGATGGACAATTACCGCGTCACGCTGGACGCCAACGAGCAGTATCTGCCCGACCGTTTCGCCGCCTTTCTCGACCGCCTGCAGGGCGATCCAAGGCTCTCGCGATTGCGCAATTCGATCGCCTTTATCGAGCAGCCGTTCGCCCGCGAGACCGCGCTGACGCTTGAGATCACGCCGGCGCTTTCCGTTTTCCCGCTGATCATCGACGAGAGCGACGACCACGACGATGCCTTCGCCACCGCGATTGCCCATGGCTGGTCCGGCACCTCGATCAAGAGCTGCAAGGGCGTGCTGCGCGCGCTCCTGAACTATGCCCGGATGGTCGATGGCCGCGCCCGCGGAAAACGCCTGTTCATCTCGGCGGAAGACCTGACCTGCCAGCCCGGTCTCTGCTGGCAGCAGGATACGCTGGTGGCGGCAACGCTCGGCTGCCGCGATGTGGAGCGCAACGGCCACCATTTCGGCGGGGGTCTGCAGGGCTATGACGATCTCGAAAAGGCACGCTTCCTCGCCGCCCATCCCGATCTCTACCGCAGGAATGACGGCCGGATCGACCTGCGCATCGAGGATGGCACGGTCGCCATCGGCTCGCTGTTCGGCCCGGGATTCGGACGTTAACCGCCCGACGTCGCTGTTGGGAACCTGAATCCGGTGCCAGCGATCGCCACGTTGGGGCGCTTCCGCCTACCACGGAACCGCCGAGACGCCCCATTCATTTGCTTTAGCGCATTTTCGCAGTCATCAGTTGACCTCAACTGACTGCGTCCCTACCGCTTCGGCCTAACCGCCCAAGGGATGCTCCAAGCCGCTTTGCAACAGTCAGGGGCTCGATGGACCGCGCCCCACGCAACAGCTTTGCCGCTATTCTTTCCTGCAAAAAGCGCCGTGGAGCGCGTTGATCACGGTCAACACCTCGGGACGGGTGATGGCGTAGTATACCGTGGTGCCCTCTCGCCGGGATTCGACAAGGCCGTCGGCCCTGAGCCGCATGAGTTGCTGCGACATCGGCACCTGTTCGATGCCGAGTTCCCGGCGCAGTTCGGCGACCGATTTCTCGCCATCGACAAGGGCGCACAGCACCAGCAGCCTTTGCGGATGGGAAAGACTGCTCATCAGTTCGGCGGCCGCTTCGGCGGCGGGGATCATCTCTGTGACATTCATGTTCTTGAATTTAATATTTTTGAATGTTATATGCAAGCCATGCGATTACGTTGTCGCGTGAACGGCGTTGAACCGGGAAGTTCCAACCGCGTCGTCCATTGCAACATATTGATCCAACAGAAGGAATGGTCAAATGACGCTCGATCGTGCCGTGATGATGTTCGCGGGTTTCATGGTTCTTCTCTCCCTGGCGCTCGGCTTTTATGTCTCGCCGTGGTGGTTCCTGCTCAATGCCTTTGTCGGTCTGAACCTGATCCAGGCATCGGTGACAGGTTTCTGTCCTGCTGCAATTGTGTTCCGGAAGCTCGGAGTCAAGTCGGGTTCGGCGTTCGAATAACCGCGCCAGCCTCGTTATCACACATTTATCCCGGGCGCAGAGGTTAAACTCTGCCGCCGGGAGGAGCTTTGGTCCCATGCTACAAGCCGTTTTCCGATTGACCGCCGCCCTTGCCGTGACGACGCCGCTTGTCGTATCGGCCGCGGCTGCCGCCGAATTTACCGTCGAACCCGTGACCGTGACCGAGATGAAGGCCGTTTTCGGCCGGGTGGAAAGCCGGATCGTGGTGCCGGCGCGCGCCCGGATCGGCGGCGTTGTCGAGGATGTTCGGGTCGGCGAGGGCGATAATGTCGCCAAGGGCGACACCATCGCGGTGATCGTCGACGACAAGATCGCGCTCGAACTCAAGGCCGCCGATGCGAGGCTCGAGGCTTTGAATTCGCAGCTCGCGAACGCACGCACCGAACTCGATCGCGCCCAGCAGTTGCGCACGTCCGGCTCCGGCACCCAGGCCCGTCTCGACCAGGCCACGATGCAGTTCGACGTCGCCACCAATCAGGTTGCCGCCGCGATTGCCGAAAAGGCGGTCGTCGAGCAGCGCGCCAAGGAGGGCGAGGTCCTTGCGCCGGCGACCGGCCGGGTGCTGACCGTGCCGGTAACGCTGGGTTCGGTCGTGATGGCGGGCGAGAATGTCGCCCGGGTCGCGCCGGGGCCGTATTACCTGCGCCTGTCGCTGCCGGAGCGCCATGCCGCCGAAATCGTTGAAGGCGCCGAGGTGCAGGTCGGCGAACGCGGTCTTGTGCGCGGGGCAGGCGAACTGCCGGCCGTCAGCACCGGGCGCATCAGCAAGGTCTATCCGGAAATCGCCGATGGTCGCGTGATCGCCGATGTCGAGATCGAGAGCGTCGGCGATTATTTCGTCAACGAGCGCACGCTGGTGTCGATCCCGGTCGGCAAGCGGGCAGCCCTCGTCGTGCCCCCGGAAGCCGTCAAGACCGTGCACGGCGTCGACTATGTGCGGATCGCGACAGCGGACGGCGAAATGGATGTCGCGGTCGTTCTCGGCGAGATCGTGCGCGACGATGACGGGGAACGGATCGAGGTCCTGTCCGGCCTGCGCGCCGGTGATCGGGTTGTGCTGCCATGAAGCTCGGTATCGCAGGCGGGCTCACCCGCACCTTCATCACGTCGCCGCTCACGCCGCTCTTGCTGCTGGCCGCGATTGCGCTTGGCCTGATCGCGCTCGTCTCGCTGCCGCGCGAGGAGGAGCCGCAGATCTCGGTGCCGATGGTCGACATTCATGTCAACGCCAACGGGCTGAAGGCCGAGGACGCCGTCAAGCTGGTCACCGAACCGCTGGAAACCATCGTCAAGAGCATTGACGGCGTCGAGCATGTCTATTCGCAGACGGATGATGACGGCGCGCTCGTCACCGCCCGTTTCGAGGTCGGCACAAACGCCGATACCGCGATATTGCGGGTGCATGAGAAAATCCGCGCCAATATGGACCGCATCCCGGTCGGCGTTCCCGAGCCGCTGATCGTCGGCCGCGGCATTGACGACGTGGCCGCGGTCGTCGTCACCCTGAGACCGACTCCGGAGGCCGCGGGGCGCTGGACGGAAAACGATCTGACCCGGCTTGCCCGCGAACTTCAGGTGGAAGTCTCCAAACTGCCGGATATCGGGCTTACCTATATTGTCGGCGAACAGCCCGAACAGTTCCGCGTTGAGCCGGATCCCGAGCGCCTGTCGCTGTTCGGCATCACGCTGCAGCAACTCGCCGCCAAGGTCCAGGGCGCCAACCGCTCCTTCCGGGTCGGCACGATCCGCGAGGACGGCGGCCAGCTTCCTGTCATCGCCGGACAGACGTTGCAGACTTTGCCGGAGATCGGCAACCTGTTGCTGACGGCGCGCGATGGCCGTCCGGTCTATGTGCGCGATGTTGCAGACGTGGTGCTCGCGACATCGCCGGCCGAACACCGCGTCACCGATATCCGCCGCACGGATGACGGGCTGGATCGCGCCGCCGCCGTCTCATTGGCGATCGCCAAGCGTCCCGGCACCAATGCGGTCGTGATTGCCGAGGAGATCGTGCACAGGCTGGAGCAGGTGCGCGGCCAGATCTTCCCCGCCGATGTCGAAATGACGGTCACGCGCAATTACGGCGAGACCGCCAATGAGAAGGCCAACGAACTGCTGTTCCACCTCGCGCTCGCGACCGTTTCGATCGTCGTGCTGGTGGGCATCGCCATCGGCTGGCGCGAGGCGCTGGTGGTTGCCGTCGTCATTCCGACAACCATTCTTCTGACCTTCTTCGCCTCGTGGATCATGGGCTACACGATCAACCGCGTCTCGCTGTTTGCGCTGATCTTTTCCATCGGCATCCTGGTCGATGACGCCATCGTGGTGATCGAAAACATTGCCCGCCACTGGGCGATGAAGGATGACCGCTCGCGCGTCCAGTCGGCGATCGATGCCGTCGCCGAGGTCGGTAATCCCACCATCGTCGCCACGCTGACGGTGATCGCGGCCCTGCTGCCGATGATGTTCGTCTCGGGCATGATGGGCCCCTATATGAGCCCGATCCCGGCCAATGCCTCGGCGGCCATGCTGTTCTCGTTCTTCGTCGCCGTCATTCTGACGCCGTGGCTGATGATCAAGCTCGGCGGCAAGGCGGTAGCTCATGGCGACGGCGCTGCCCATGGCGCTGCCGGCGGCGGTCGTCTCGGCCGGTTCTATGTCGCGGTCGCGCGGCCGGTTCTGAAAAGCCGGGCGCGGGCGTGGACCTTCATCATCCTGGTGGCGCTGGCGACCTTTGCCTCGCTTGCGCTGTTCTACACCAAGGATGTCACCGTCAAGCTGCTGCCGTTCGACAACAAGTCCGACCTCCAGGTCGTGGTCGACCTGCCGAAAGGCGCCTCCGTCGAGGATACCGACCGGGCGCTGCAATCGGTTGTCGACAGGCTTGCGGAGATGCCCGAAATCGTCTCGTTCCAGACCTATGCCGGCACCGCCGCGCCGTTCGATTTCAACGGGTTGGTGCGTCACTATTATCTGAGGGCCAATCCCGAGCAGGGGCAGGTCGCCGTCAACCTTCTGCCCAAGGGCGATCGCGACCGGGCGAGCCACGCCATCGCGCTCGACATGCGCGAACGGCTCGATGGCCTCGACCTGCCGCAGGGCACGGTAGTGAAGGTGGTGGAGCCGCCGCCCGGCCCGCCGGTCATGGGTACGCTGCTTGCCGAGATCTACGGCCCGGATCCCGAGACACGGCGCGCAGTCGCCGACAAGGTGCGCGAGGCTTTCGCGAGCGTACCGTTCATCGTCGATCTTGACGACAGCTATCACAACCGGCCGGAACGGATGCGGGTTGCCATCGATCAGGACAATCTCGAATATTACCGGGTCGAACAATCGGACGTTTATGACACGCTCAGCTATCTTTATGGCGGGGCGACGGTCGGCTATTCCCATCGCGGCGACGGGCGTCAGCCGATCCCGATCCGGCTTGCGCTGCCGAAGGAGCACGACACGATTGATGAACGCGCGCTCTCGACCCCGGTGCCGGCCAACGCGCTGCCGGGCGGGCGCGGCGTGGTCGAACTCGGCGATGTCGTCAGTGTCACGCAGGAGCCGGCATCCTATCCGGTGTTCCGGCACAATGGCCGCGCCGCCGAAATGGTGATGGCCGAGCTTGCCGGCGCATATGAAGCGCCGATCTACGGCATGCTTGCGGTACAGGATGCGATTGATGCCATGGACTGGGGCGACCTGCCGAAGCCGGACATCGTCCTCCACGGCCAGCCCGACGACGAGACCCATCCGACCCTGCTGTGGGACGGCGAATGGGAGGTGACCTGGGTGACCTTCCGCGACATGGGGGCCGCCTTCATGGTGGCGATCATCGGGATCTATATCCTGGTCGTTGCCCAGTTCGGCTCGTTCAAGCTGCCGCTGGTGATCCTGACGCCGATCCCGCTGACCTTCATTGGCATTCTCGGCGGTCACTGGCTGTTCGGCGCACCGTTCACCGCGACCTCGATGATCGGCTTCATCGCGCTTGCGGGCATCATCGTGCGCAACTCGATCCTGCTGGTCGATTTCATCCGCCATGCGCGCACGCCCGGCCGGCCGCTGATCGACGTGCTGCTCGAAGCCGGCGCGATCCGCTTCAAGCCGATCCTGCTCACCGCGCTCGCCGCGATGATCGGCGCCGCCGTGATCCTGACCGACCCGATCTTCCAGGGGCTGGCGATCTCGCTGCTGTTCGGCCTTGCCTCGTCCACGGCGCTGACCGTGCTGATCATTCCCGCGATCTACGTCGTGCTCAGGGGAGACGGGCGAGAGAGTGTGGCAGCGAGCCCTGAAGGCTCGGCATCGGCATAGGCGTTGTTCCGGGCCGGCGGGCGTTACATCGCCGGCCCGGAGCTTTCCCCGAAGATATCGATGAGCTTCGCCCGCATCGTGTCCATCCCCGTTTCCGGCGCGTCCGGGGCGGGGATCATGCCGGCGGTGAAGCCGTCCGCCTCGAAGCGTTCGATGAGGGCGGCATTCCGGCTGATGACATGCACCGGAACCGCCCGCGAGGCATCGGGCCCGGTGACGACCGGGGCGGGCTGATGGTCGCCGAGAACGATGAAGACGGCGTCATCGCCGAAGCGGGCGATGTAATCGCCGACCGTCTGCAGCGAGTAGTCGATGGTTCGGATATAGTGTTCGCGGATATCGTCGCGGTTGGACCACACCTCTTGCGGTGATTTTCCGCTTTCCGCCTGACTGTCGAACACCGTGCCATCGCCGACATCGTTCCAGTCGATCAGGCTCGGAACCGGGGTCCATGGCGCATGGCTTGAGATCAGCGCGATTTCCGCCATCAGCGGCGTGCCGTCTGCATGGGCGGGCTGGCGCACCAAGCGATCAAACGCCGATAGCGTGTATTGATCGGGCATGGTGATCCAGTTGAAGGGCTTGCCGCGATAGCCGAGATCGCCCGACGCGAAAACCTCGTCATAGCCGTAATAGGCGGCCTCCGGCCAGTCCATGGTGATCGCCGGCATGACCGCCGCCGTGCGCCACCCGGCCTGGCGGAACAGGCGGTTCAGGCTCTGCCGGTCGCTGATCATCAGCCGGTCGTAGCGGGCCTGGCTGTCGGTCCACAGGCCGGAGAGAAACGTGCCATGGGCAAGCCAGCTCAGCCCGCCCATGGTGGGGGACACGAGCCAGCCGGAGGCTGCGGCAAAGCCCGCTTCGGTGAGTTCGGCTTCGACATTGCCGAGCCTCGGCACCGTCACCGGACTGTAGAGCGGGTCCTCCACGGCGCTGCGCCCGTAGGATTCGATGAAGACGAGAATGACGTCGCGGCCCCTGATCGCGGTAAACAGGTCGCTGCTGGACGCGACCTCATCCGCGGCGGCCAGGTCGCGCTCGAACTGCTGCATATCCGCGACCGATTTCTGCACCAGCGCCAGCCGGTTGCCGAGATAGGCGACGGCCTTCATTTCCGCTCGCACCGGGGTCTCGACGAAACTCAGCGCCACGCCGATCACGAGCAGAACGAGCGCCGCGATCACCGGTCCGCGCTTTTGCGCCTTGCTCAGCCTTGTCAGCCGCCGCTCCGCCCCGAAGTAAAGCGCGAGAAGGCCGATAAAGCCCGCAAGGATCGCCCCGAGCACAAGGCCCGCCTTCCATGCGCCAAGCGTTCCGGAGAAGACATTCCAGCCGTCGGCCAGCATCTTCATGTCGAGATAGGGGTTGAAGCGCCGCTGGAAGGCGGATTGCACGCCGATATCGGCGATCTTCAGGAACAGCAGCGTGAAGACGGCAAGGGCGAACACAGCGGCCGCCATGGTCGCGACCCGGCGCGGCAGCATCAGCAGCGCCAGCGCCATGATGGGAACTTCCAGCTGAAACCGCAGGAAAGCGGCGCCGTAGAACGCGCCCGGATGATCCGGAAGGATCAGCGCGGCGAAACTCAGGACGACGAAAAATACGAACGCGATCCAGCCCGTCCGGGATGAGACGGTTGGCCCCTTGTCAGGCCTGTCGCTTGTTGTCATCAAACCATCACCGCGCGCCATACGTTACATTGAGAGGCGGCGCGCGCAATTTCGGGCCGCATGTTGCGAAGGACCAGAGCTTGAACAAACTTGCCGCCGTTTCGGTTATCGCCTGTCTGGCGCTGCTTGTCGGGCTCATCGCTCTGACCGGACCGGAACGTCTGGTCGCGGCCTTCAGCGATGTGCCGCCCGCCCTCGTTGTTCTGGCGCTTGCGCTGGTGCAGGTGCAGATTATTGCGTCGGCCTTCCGCTGGCGTTTCACGGCCAAAAGGCTCGGGCAGGAGATCGGTCTCGATCTCGCCATTCGCGAATATTACATCAGCAGCGCGCTCAATCTGGTGCTGCCGGGCGGCATGGCGGGTGATGCCGTGCGCGCCTACCGCAGCCGGATGGAAGGCGTCGGTGGCTGGAAACGGCCGGCGGCGGCGGTGTTTCTGGAAAGATTGTCCGGCCAGATCGCCTTCTTCGCGCTGAGCTTTCTCGGTCTTCTCGCCTGGCCCCTGTTCCTGAGCGAACGCCTGCCGGATCAGGCTGATGCGCTGATATGGGGCATAAGCGCGGTGTTCATCGTCGGCGTTCTGATTGCCGCCGTGTTCTGGGCGGAATGGCTGCCGCAGCGCTTCCGCGCCGCTGGCGCAGACATTGCCGCCGTATTCTGGAAAGACCGCGCGTGGCTGGTACAGGGCGGCCTCAGCGTGTTGATCGTCGGCGGCTATATCGCGGTGTTCCTGATCGCGTCGCGCGCGGTCGGCGCGCCCTTGCCGGCGATTGCGGCCTTCACAGCCATACCACTTTGCCTGATGACCATGCTGATTCCCGCTGGCATCGGCGGCTGGGGCACGCGAGAGGCGGCCGCCGCCGCGCTCTGGCCGCTCTTCGGCTTCACCAGCGCCGAGGGCGTGGCAGCAAGCCTGCTTTATGGGGTGATATCGCTGGCGGGCGCTGCCGTGCCCGGCGGCATCTCGGTTGCCGTTTCGCTTTACAGGGGCAGGATCGCCAAATCCTGAGACCGGCGACCTCATGACCGGCTCTTGCGCAGCAGATAGAGGGTGTCGGCCGCGAATGAATAGGCCAGCAGCGCCAGCGCAATCAGCGCGGCGACGGTCGAGACCGGCGGGACGATCGTTGGCACGAGGATGACGCACAACGTTGCCACCTGTACCACGCAGATCAGCTTCCGGCGAAATGACTGGGGCAGGGGCTCGCCCAGCGCCGGCACGAAATAGTGCGCGCCGACGAAGAGATAGCGCATCAGCCCGATCAAAAGCACCCACCACCCGGCCTTGCCCAGCATCAGGGCCGCCTCCGACAGGACCAGAATGAGAAGCGCATCGACCTCCATGTCGAAGCGCGCTCCCAGGGCGGATTCCTGGCCGAACCGCCGAGCGAGATAACCATCGAAGCCATCGAGGACGAAGGCGGTGACCACGAGCGCGATCAGGATCCAGACCGCCGAATGCGCGTCCATGTCTGCGGCGAAAAACACGAAGGCTGTCACCAGGCTGACGATCGCCGTCCGGATTGCGGTGATCGCATTGGCCGCGCCGAAAGAACTATGCGGATGATAGGGCAGGGCGCTGAGAACGACCGTGAAGATCGCAAACAGCAGCAACGCCGCGAACATCACCGCCCAGCGTCCGAGCATCAGGTGCGGGCCCAGCATCTGATAGAAAACCAGCGCGGCGACGAACACGACGCCCAGCACCAGAAGCGCGCTGGCTTTGAGGTGCGGCGGCGGTGCGGGGCTCGGCTTGTCGGTCATGCGGCTCTCAGCGTTATTTCGTTGTCGCGAGCATTTCGGGGTCGAATATGTGATCGGCCTTCGACGCCTTGGTGCGCAGGTAATTCAGGTTCTCCGCGGTGATCTTGCCATGAGTCGGCATCCGCCCCACCACCTTTATGCCCGCGGCATTGATCGCCGCGATCTTGGTCGGGTTGTTGGTGTGCAGAACGACGCTTGATATGCCGAGCAGCCGCAGGATCGCGATCGCCGCCTCGTAGCGGCGATGGTCGGGCTCGAGACCGAGCTCGGCGTCGGCATCGATCGTGTCGAGACCCTGGTGCTGATAGCCATAGGCCCTCATCTTGGAGCCGATGCCGGTGCCGCGGCCTTCCTGATCGAGATAGATCAGCACGCCGCCGCCTGCCGCCCTCAGATTGGCGAGGCCGTTGCGCAACTGGTCGCCGCAATCGCATTTCAGCGAGCCGCACAGGTCGCCGGTGAGGCAGGAGGAGTGAATGCGCACGGACACCGGACGGCTGAAATCCGGATCTCCGACGATGATTGCGATCTGATCCTTCTGCGCAAGCCCGCCGCGAAACACCGCAAACTGCGCATCGCCGAGATCCTTCAGCGGAACCCGGGTGCGCACGACCTCGGTGAATTCCTGGCGGGCATATCTGGTATCTGAAAGGTGGGCGCAGTCGAGCCTGTAGCAGGCCTCGAAACGATCCTCGATGTCCTTGATTTCCGTGCAGACCATGGCCGGCAGCAGCAGCGCCATGCGGGCCAGCTCCGCGGCGGCCGATAGGGCCGGATCGGCCTCGCGCCATTCACCCGGAGCCTTGGCATCCAGCGCATAGGAAAGCCTGGCTGCGGCATCGAACGACATTGTGCTCGCCGGCACCGCGATGCCGAGGCTCGATGAAATGCCCAGGCAATGGGCCCGCTGCGCGGTCACGAACAGCGCGTGTCGATCCTCACTTGCGGCCCCGAAGGCATCATAGGTCTCCGGCGCGGCGCAATCGAGCGCCAGCACGGCATGCTTTTCCTTGCCATTCTCCAGAATGACCGGGCGCCCGAAGCGCAGTTCGGCGACGGCCCGTTCGATCTCCATTGCCGGGGTGCACACTCGAAAACTGAACCTATCCATCTGTTCCTGCGTTGATCTGCTATGTTGCACGCGTATGATTCCGCCGCCTGGCGGCATCATCGTTTTGTCACAAAACCTTCAACGCTTTCTGGTCCGAAAATGTGCAGCGCGTCGAAGTCATTGGAACCTAATACGTAATTAGCGCGTAAGTGGATTGGTTCCAGTCGCACGCTGCGACTGGACTTTAACAAAAAAGTGTTCGCCGGAAGGAGCGTCGAAAATTGAAGGGAAGTTTTGGCGATGATGACCGAGCGGGCCACACGGCGCGGGCGCTCTGGTTTCCGGCGGCGCGAACCTGCGCGTTGCAAGTGGAACAACTCGGCGCGGTCAACGAGGGTTCGGTAATGCTCAGGACGCTTTTCAGCGGCATCAGCCGGGGCACGGAATCACTGGTTTTCAACGGTCTGGTTCCCGAAAGCGAGCGCGATCGCATGCGCGGACCGCACATGGCGGGCGTTTTCCCGTTCCCGGTGAAATACGGCTATGCGCTGGTGGCTCGCGTGGAGACCGGGCCCGAACATCTGGCCGGCCGCAACGTCTTTTGCCTGCACCCGCATCAAAGCGCGGCCGTCGTGGCGGAAGCCATGGTCACGCCGCTGCCGGGATCGCTGCCACCGGAACGCGCCATCCTGGCCGCCAATATGGAGACGGCGCTGAACATTGTCTGGGATGCCGGAATCATGCCCGGCGACCGGGTGGCGGTGTTCGGCGCGGGCGTTGTCGGGGCGCTGAGCGCCTTCCTCGCCACCGCGATCATCGGCACGGACGTCGTGTTGGTCGACCGCAATCCGGCGCGGCGGACGCTTGCCGACAGGCTCGGCGTGACCTTTGCCGAAAGCGGCGCGCTCGATGCTGAGTTCGATGTCCTGATCAACGCCTCCGCCTCCGGCGAAGCGCTCGCGGAAGCGCTGGATCACGCAGGCTTCGAGGCCCGGATTGTCGAGGCGAGCTGGTACGGCGACAGGAAATTGACGTTGCCGCTCGGCGGGGCTTTCCATTCGCAGCGGCTGTCTATCGTCGGTTCGCAGGTCGGCGCGCTGCCTCCCGCTCGACGCGCCCGCTGGACGTTTGCTCGTCGTCTGGCCAAGGCGATTGCCCTGCTTGAAGATGATCGCCTCGATGCGCTGATTTCCGGCGAGACCGCGTTCGAGGACATCGCGGCGGCCTATCCCGACATCATCGATGATCCGGAAACGCTCTGCCACCGTATCCGATACTAAAAAGAGAGAAGCCATGTTTGCAGTCGAAGTCCGCGATCACATCATGATCGCCCACAGCCTCCCCCGACCCGTATTCGGTCCTGCCCAGGGCATGCACGGTGCCACATTCGTGGTCGATGCCGCCTTCTTCACCGAGGATGTCGATGATGACGGCCTTGCCGTCGACATCGGTGCGGCGACCGCCACGCTTGCCGAAGTGCTGAAGCCGCTCAACTATCAGAATCTCGATGAGGTCGAGGCCTTCAACGGCAAGATTTCGACCACCGAGGTGATCGCGAAACACATCTTCGACCAGCTCGCTGCCGCCGTCGGTGACAAAAAGCTCGGGCCGGGCAGCCACCGCATTGCCAAGATCCGCGTGACCCTCCACGAATCCCATGCCGCCCGCGGCTGGTATGAGGGCGCGCTTTGACGGCCCAGCTTGTCTTTGCCTATCCCGGCGATCTTTCAACCAGAACCGGCGGCTATGGCTATGACCGGCGGATGGTTGCGGGTCTGGAGACGCTTGGCTGGGACGTGGAATTGCTGGCGCTTGGCGATGGCTTTCCGCATCCCGCTTCGGCGGTGAAGCAGAACGCCGAACGTCTCCTCTCGGCTTTGCCGGACAGGGCGCTGGTGATGATCGACGGGCTTGCCTTCGGCATTCTGGACGACTGGGCGGCCCGCGAGGCCTCCCGTTTAAGAATTGTCGCGCTGGTCCACCATCCGCTGGCGCTTGAAACCGGGCTCGACGCCGACCTGCAGGCGGTTCTGCATGAGAGCGAGCGCAAGGCGCTTTCCTTTGCTCGCCATATCGTCGTGACATCGCCCGAGACCGGGCGGGAGGTTGAAAGCCGGTTTTCGATACCGCCGGACGACATCACCGTCGCGCTTCCCGGTACGGACCCCGCGCCGGTATCCGCCTGCGATGGCGATCCGCCGCATATCGTTTCCATTGGTTCGTTGATCGCGCGCAAGGCGCATCATGTGCTGATCGACGCGCTGAAGCGGATCGAAAACCTTCCCTGGAGCGCCACCATTGCCGGTAGCCGGGATATGGACCCGCCGACCGCGCAGGCGCTCGAACGGCAGATCGCGTCGCTCGGGCTTGATGACAGGATTTTGCTCGCCGGTGACTGTGATGACACCCGCGCGCTGCTTGCCACGGCCGATATCTTCGCGCTCGCCAGCCGTTACGAGGGATATGGCATGGTGTTCGCCGAGGCGCTGTCGCAGGGCGTGCCCGTGATTGCCTGCCGCGCCGGCGCCATTCCCGACGTGGTGCCATCGGATGCCGGCATTCTGGTTGCCGTCGATGACAGCGCGGGTTTCGCCGAAGCCCTCGAAAGGATGATCACCGACAAGGCGCTTCACGCCGAAATGGCGGCGGCGG
>MDSV01051393.1_pt1 | contig 14830 bp, 15 predicted proteins | sample 810851 | NCBI WGS metagenome assembly MDSV01 (sample SAMN05326640, study PRJNA326480) | marine metagenome | isolation source: seawater | place: Atlantic Ocean: North East | collected 2012 | reverse complement strand
CTACTAAAAAAGCGGATGCCAAAAAGACAACCGCCAAAGAATAAGACATGGGTACAGTTGACGCAAGATTTCGTCAAGGAATGGCCGGAAGTTCTAGAGGGATTACATTTCCAGAACATGCCGGTCAAGTACCTAGTCTATATAGACATCATACTAAAAAATAATATCACAATACACTACGACATAGCCAAAGAGCTAAAGTCAAAAAAACAAGACGCTATCGCTAGATTCCTAAGAAAGACAATAGAGCAGAACTACATGAAGATAAAAAATGTGGACATGAAGTTTGATATTCCTGCTTTGAAAAGAGATATGGAATCTAGGACTTCTTTGATTATGGCTAAAACTTTTAAGAAATAGAGTTGAATTTATCTTTCAACCAATCTAATTCATAAGACAACTGCAACGCATCCTTATCACCGTTTACTTCTTTGTAGTATGCAACGGCATCTGACGCACCTCTTTGTACAAGTGATGCATGTTGACCTTTGCCTAACTCACACCATTTCTTTAATCTATATCTGGATTCGACTGTGGGTTTCATCTCACACAATTTAAGCACTTCTCTAAATGCCACACGCCAACTTATCTCTGGTGTTTGGTTGAAGTGACTTGTGCCGCACAACTGAGGTACCACTGTGTGTGGTTGTGACAGGGTGAAATCTAAACGAGGATGTATTGTGGACAAGCAAAGGTACTTGTTGTACAATATGACTGCTCTGTGTCCATACTCCAATCCATTCACAGGATTTTTAGCATGGAAGATATAATGGCAGGCCTCTCGTAACCTATCAGGCTGGAAAGTAAAGTCGAAGCCATCATCTAGTTCAATAGTAGGAAACACTGCAAAGAAATAATCTGTTTCACTCATAGTGGCCGCTGTATGATATGCCTTTGTTCTTCCTTTTACCCCTCGTATGCGTTTTGCTCTGGGATATTTCTCTTTTAACACTTGCCAATATGCTTCTGCACTGGGTTCGTCATATGACAGGAACACTATGTCCATTGGTTTTGTTTTGTAGTCATAATCAAAATGTACATGTCGGTCTATGTCATAGAATTGTTTGATGTTCCTATTACCAGGTACCAGCAGGATATCTTTTGTTTCACCCCAAGTATACATTTTTTCATCTTCCCAAAAACTTGGATAGTAATTGGGCAATTTTGAATCTTTCATTTGGTCGTTAATCATCCATGTGTAAAAATCCGAATTCAAGTTGTAGTACTTCATAGGATTTTTCAGTTTAAAATATGTCTTAGTGATGGGACGCTGAAACAAATCTGCATGTGCATGGTAGTTGATATCTTTGTAGTCTCTTAAAAACTTAAGACTATGCATCTGTTCTTTAAATTTTTTAGTTGGAATTAATAAAACATTTCCTTCTTTGTTCAGTCCAGCCATAGGATGCGTTGCGTACCAAACGTGTATTTGATTCTTTTCGTGCTGTTCGGGTATAAAGTCCAGATCAAAATTTGATATTTGTTTCAGATCTACAAAGTTAGCAAAGAACCAAAAATACTCAGTCTTGATATCTTCCACAACTGTTTTGAGTATTTCAAAATAACTGTTTATGAACGGCACCACCCGAGTGTTGACGAACGGTGACGTGATGTTTTTTGTATTCTTAAACCTTACCTGTATACTGTCGAATCCACTCATAATATTTTTCAAGTCCTTTTTTCAGTTCATATTGAGGTTGGTACTCAATTAAATCTTTTGCCCTAGATATATCAAGTGTGCCACGCATTGGATACAAATCATGATTTCCTGTATCTTCAAGTTCTGATTCGCTATTTGTAATTTCAATAATTGTGTTTGCAAGTGTTTTCAAACTTGTGGCATTACCTGCCGTTATATTAAAACTAACATTGGCCACCGATGAGGTTGATGCTTTTATTATACCTTGTACTGTGTCTTCAACGTATGTGAAGTCAACTTTATTTTCTCCATTGTGTAATGTAATTGGATCATTCTTCATTGCTTTTTCAAAAAATTTACTGACGACTCTATCTGGCATATCTCCAGGGCCATATACACCACTAGGACGAACAATGACATAATCTAAGTTATCTCTTTTTTGAAATAATTTTGTTAATCTTTCCCCTGCCAACTTTGCCTCTCCGTAAATATTTTTGGGTTTTGTACTTCCGTCTTCCTTCATACCATCTTTGAAATCACCATACACCATACTACTACTGGCATATACAAATTTCCTCACACCAAATCTTGTTGAATGCCACAACAGATTGGTTGTTCCGTTGATAATTTTAGGTACTCCCATTATTGGATCATTATCAACTATCTTTGCTCTTGGATATGCGGCCAGATGTATCACAACATCTGGACGATGACTAAAGGCTTTTAAACAGGCCATTCTATCCATTACATCTCCTCTTAGATGAATTACATTATCGTTCCAATTACGAGATCGCCATTTATAAAGTCTGTCTGCTTCAATCTTATCCATTATGCCATATGTGTCATGATTGTCCAGCACAGTCACAGAATGCTCTTTGCACAACTGTTCTACTATTTGAGAACCAATGAACCCAAATCCGCCTGTGATTAAAAATTTCATTATAGTACTTTAACTCCATATTTTGCCGTCCAGTCTTTACCATCTTTGGTGTCATTTACCATGGGCATACCCTTGATGTTCAAACTGGTGTTCAATAATATAGGGCAACCTGTCTCTTTCTTCCATGCTTTAAGCAGTTCATAAAACCCTTCATTGTCGCTTTTTGACACGGTTTGCACCCTACTTGTGCCATCATAGTGCAATATGGCAGGACAGTCTTTACCATGCGTGTACGCCGCTGTGTATTGCATATAGGGGGTGTTTTTGACACCGGTAGGCAGGGCAAAATAGTCGTTTACATCCTCTTCTAGTATGGCCGGAGCAAACGGTCTGAACTTCTGTCTTTTCTTGATTGCATTTACTAAATCCTTGATGTCCTCACCCCTAGGGTCTGCCAGTAATGATCTATTACCAAGTGCCCTTGGTCCGAACTCTGCTCTACCATTTGCGACTCCCACCATTTTGTTTTCTTTCAATTCTTTGATTATTGCGTCCACAGGATACTCACCTTCTATGTTGTGTCCTAGGAACGGACTCTTCCAATTAATAAATGATTTTTCACTTGCGGCAATACACCCCAATGAACTACCTGCGTCTCCTGGATTTGGTATTATCCATACGTTGTCAAACAATCCTAAATTTGCAAGTACTTTGTTGGCCGCACAGTTAAGTGCTACTCCACCAGCATATACCAAATTTCGTGATCCATACTTACTTGCCCTGTGCCATAATCCTGCAAGGCATTCTTCTGTAACTGATTGTATACTTGCGGCAAGATCCATCACATCTGCTTCAGGATGCCAATCACTTAATCCCCTGTGCAGATTCTTTTTAAGTTTAAAAGGAGATTGATGTACAAAGTCATTATAGATATCATCTTTGTATTTTGGCTCACCGTAAGCGGCCATGCCCATTAAAATATATTCTTCTTCCGCAGGTTTAAGTCCACACCGATGTGTGAATGCAGAATATAGTATACCTATGCTGTGTGGATATTTGATTGTTTCTTTACGTTCTATCCAGACTTTGTCAGCGGTAGATATGGACACCGTATCCCACTCACCTATTGCGTCCACCGTGAGTATTGTTGCTTCTCTAAAAGGTGAAGTAAAATACCCTGCCGCGGCGTGTGAGTCATGGTGTTTCACATACTCATCTATTTTGATATTAAAGTGATCCAAGTGCCACTGTGGCATTTCTGTATAACTGAATGCATCTGCCCATTGCGTTGCATACAGTTGTCTCGTTTTCTTAAGCAATGGTTTCTCATAATACACGACTTTGTTGAATGGTCCAAATGTGTTTGCCTCATTGACTATAGCCCAATTCAAGTAATGATCATTCTTTACTTTAGAATAACGTTCTGCATGTGCGGCCCATAATACTTCGCCAATGCCTGAGCTGTAATCCACCACCGCCATGGCGGCATCATGATTCATACAATTAATTCCCAGTATCTTCATTCTTCTCCTCTTCGTGCCACCCTAGGTCTTCTATCTGTGTGCTTTTGCATTTTGGACACACCCACCATTCCTCTGTATTGTAATCCTGGTCAAGATCGTTTGCAACGCCTTTCCATTTACAGTTGTAACAGTAAAAATTCCACCATGTCATTAAAAATCTATCCTGATCCCTAACTCGTGATTGTCCTTGATCACATTGTAATTGTAAATTATGTTATAACCATGAAACAGGTTTCTATATTTTTGAGGTATCATGTTGGTTGCGTGATAGTGTGCAAATCCCCTAGCAATAAAATACGTAATAACTTGGGTCTCACTTGGATGTTTGCCTAGTATAGGATTTTTCTCGTAGTAGTCGTCATTGTTTGCTATTTCTAAAGTTTGCAACATATCTATACCTTGCATTACGTTGAATAGAATGACGTTTGCTTTATCTTTTTCTGTAAGAGGTTCCTTGTAATATTTTTCTAGATCTAGTGCATTGGCATTAGAACACATTAGAAACAAAACTATCAATAACTTTTTCATCTTATTTTGAAAAACCTTTTTGCCTTTTCAAGTGCTTTCTCCCAATCCTCTAACGTAATATCATATTCGAAGTTTTGCGTTTTTTCATTCACTTGTAATTCTTTGGCACCGTTCTTTATGTGAAATCTTCTGGCCATTTCTGTAAGTGGGGATAGTGTCACCAACCTATTAAGGTGTCCTGATTTTTTAACCATCTTGTACACTTCATTGACCATGTGCTTACCACCGCCTCTCTTCTTTGCCCACACCGTGTAGGCGATCGCGATGTTGCCTTGTATACCTGCTCTGTGTACTGCCTGCATGGCGGCATCCTTGCTTAATGAATCCATTTCTTCTACCGTCTTTGGCACTTGGTTTGTGAATGCGAAACACATTATTGCACAGATATCTCCCTCTTCGTCTTTCAATCCATATATCTTTCTACCGTATGCCTGTCTGAATGCTAGATCCAGTTCAGGTCTCACAGGATCTTCCCCGCAATCTATGTAGGGCATCTCTATAAGATCAAACTTTGGATCTTTTTCAAATTTCTTTTTAGTATATGTTTGAAGTTTGTCAAATCTTTCCATAAGGTCAGTTACAGAAGGATGTCCTTTCCAACGTTCTAAAACTTCTTTCAGTTTCTCTTTATTAAGTATGTCCATATGTTACTTGTATATAAACGGGTCTTTTTTCTTAAGTTCTTTTAATCTTTTACGATACGCAATTTCTTGTTTGATTTTATCAACTATTTTCTTTATCCAATTAAACATTAAACTCCTCCTATCAGTTTTTTATACGTTGGTAACATTAATTTTACAGCATCTTCATGGGCTTTGTCTAGTGGATGTGTTGTCCCACGTGGATAGTCATTTAGTATTGCCCACTGGTTAAATCCCATCATTCTTTCACCAAACGAGAACCATTTGGTAAAGTCTATCTCATCATGCAGTGCCTTCATAAAAAGATCTTGATTTTTGTGATGCTCGAACTCTTTGTAGAATAAACTATTGTCTGCCAGTGTAAACATAAATGGTATTTTTTTCTTTTCCAAAATATTCTGCAACCAAATTATGCTCTTCCAACTTAGATACGTCTCATGGTATTCGTTGGCCGCATACCTGTATATTGATTCAGCAAAATCTTTTACACCTGTTTCTTTGAATATCTCTCTCCTTTTCTTCCATTGTACCTGTTGTGTCTCCGAACCTGCTAGATTCTTAGACGCTTCTTCATTTCCTATGTTAGTATCCCATGGCGAAATCGAGGCCCAACGTGTATTTTCCAAATCCCTGTGTCTGGGCATGGCCCAATCATATCTTGAGTTAAAACTCCACATGACCACAACGCTTTTCACTTCTTTAATTTTCGCCACTGCATCAAACACCCTCCTGGCTATCCCACTGTTGCCCGTTCCGGGATATGCTGTACAGATGTATTCCTCTCCTTCATGTTTCAACCCATAGGCCCATGTTTTCTTACTAGGGACCTTGCCCTGCAGGTCATCACTGAGCTCATGCCCAAATGTGAAACTGCAACCGCCTGCTATAAATTTATTCTTAACCATATATTTGTAGTACCTTATTTAAAAGGGGAAAAACTTCTCCAAAATTTTCTTTCCTATACTGATCTGTTTGTAATATTCTTCTTTTTCTTTCTTTTCGTATCTCCGGAGAATCTCTGTCAGCGGCATTCATAAATCTAATGCTGGGTTGATAGTCTGTCAGCATACGATATCTATCTACTACTATGTCTTTGACCTGCTGTGGCAGTGTTTGAATATTAAACACATCTGGATCAAAGCAAGTGTTTACATAAAAAAACTTGGGTTGGAATTGTGCAACCCACAGTGCCATCTTGGCCCAATTGAACACATTGAATATATTGACTGTTGAACATATCTGGAAGTCCATGTTTGGTGTTTTCATTTCCTTAAATTTGATCAAGTTTGCATTTACTTCCCTCCAATTGGCAGGATGTCTCTGATATTCAAATGCTTGTCCTACATCATCAATGCTGAATGCTACTTCCACATGTTTGAAGTAACTCCACAGGTCAAATATTTCCTGTGGTGGCAACTGTGTGCCGTTGGTGTTGTAGTGTATATCTATGTTCTTGGCATAGCCTTTCTCAACACAGTGCATCAGTATCTTGAAGTGGTCCTTGATCATGAACGGCTCGCCACCTGTGAATTCAAAGTATTCCACATATTTTAGATCCTCCTGCAACTCCTCAAAGAACTGCGGGTTACGTTTTGGCCAACCCCCTTCTTTTAAATGTTTCCTTGCCACAGGATTATCTCCGCCCACCGCTTTTTCATAGTCTAATTCTTCCTGAGCCCATTTTGAGGAACTCCACGATCCGCATATCCTACATTTCAAATTACACACGTTGCCCAACTTAAAGTCGATGAACTTCAACGCTGGCTCGCTATCAGGTGTCCAGTTTTCTAAACTGCCACGCATTTTGTATATGGAATTTTGTCTTTTAGAAGTTTTGCCTGCGTCTTCTTCTTGCCAACAACTTTGACAACCTTTCGGACGTTCACCGTTCCTGAATTTATTTCTCAGAAGTTCCATATATTCAGTTTGCTGGATAGACTTTAAACTCTGTGCATACACTTTAACACCAGGCACACTGCCCTTATACAGACAGCAAGGTGATGCACCACCGTTTACATCCACTTCCAGATGAGTCCAAGGCAACGGACACATGTTTGATTTTATATATTTGTCCACCATTTTAATATTTCATCATCCCTTGCAAGTATTTTTTTTATATCAGTTCCCCTCACTCTATCTAAACGTTCAACTGTTGCTTTCCCTTTTTCCAGACCTGCGTGGTATTCTTTACGACTGTAGGTTTCATCGTACGTTGGTTTATGTTTTAAATCTTGCAGAGCATTTATAAAATAAATGTGCTTTGTTAATTTTTTTTTATTTTTAAGTAGAAATTCATCAACTATCCTGTTTAATATTTTACGAGGCAAACACATAGGCGACCATATGTTCGACGGGTCAAAACCAAACACCCGTTTTGCTAAAAGATCAACATCCAGCTCTTCTGCGGCTTCCAACATTTCATGCAATCCTACCATTCCCGGCATTGTCATGGTCAAATCCATCCTTAGATCTCTTCTGTCTTTTGTGAACTTTCTAGCATATTGCATGTTTTCAAACCATTCGTCCCATTTCAATCCTGACCTTACATACTCTCCTACCTCGCCTGATCCGTCGATGCTGGCCAATATATTCCAATACTTAAATTTACTCAAAATATCATCAAATAAGTTCATACCAAAAAAGTTTATTCTACTCATGTTCGAATTATACCTTATGCTTACACTGTCTTGATAATCCAGTTCTATGATCCTTTTCATTGATTCCCAATGTATTTTCCACATTAAAGGTTCTCCGCCACACCAGTATATTTCTTTAATGGTTCTTGCTTCTACGGCTTCCTTGAATTCATTTACAACCACTTTATCGTGGAATTTGTCAATCTCGGCTTTTATATCTTTCCTCATCCACATCTGCGAAGGTTTGTCTGGATCCCAATTGCCTGTGTCTTTGTTCTCTGCTTCCCAACTCGAGCTCAGCATGTCTCCACACATCCTGCATTTGAAGTTACAAAGATTATTGAATCTGTAGTCCCAACTTGTAACTTTCATATCTGTGTGTCCGTCGTCACTGGTCTTCTCATACGCTTCATCAATTTGTGATTCAAACAACTTGTTAAAATGTGACCTGTACGTAGCCACTGATAAAAGTTTCCCATTACATACCTGACACTGTGGTACTTCCTTGCCCTGCATTAAGTCTACCCTGATCTTTTTCATGTAATCACTATTCCAGTGTTGCTCTAGAGTATCCGGTGAGAAAGGCTGTGATTTTTTATTAAGATCAATGTATTGATTAAAAGTCTTTGAATCTTCACGTGAACTACAACACAATCTACGTTCCATCTGTGGTGAAAGATAGGTATGAGTCCATGGTGCCATACAGAATGTTTTATTCCCTTCGCTGGGCCTAATCCTTTTGCCCATTTTGGAAATTATTCCCCTTCTTGGCCATCTTTCATCAGCAGTTGGAAATCTATCAGACATACAACTCCGATAGTTCTGGAAATACTTCTAACATGTTTTCGTCTCTGATTACATCTAGTTTTTTCATGGAATCTTTAAATTGCTGTAAATCTTTTGAGTTGTCCCTTCTCATCATGTAATCCAGACCAGATTCAAAACCTTTTGTTGCCCTTGTGAGGTGATCTTTAGGACGTAACCATTCTAAATGCTTTTCGTATTTTTCTTTGACTTTCTGTTTGTAAGAATCAGGCAATAGGTCTATTCTTTGTGGATATGGAAATTGCAAAAGATTAAAATTGAAATCTTGTGGTTTTAATAATCCTTGATCTACCCAATTCCTGTGAAAGTCAGGTATGTGTAAAGCATTGATCAATCCCACTGTTGAACTTATGTAAAAATCAACCTGTGGACACACTTCCAACATCCTTTTCCTGTTTGCAACAACATCTTCCCATACTGTTCCTTTACGCATCAATTCGCCACGTTTACCTTCTGCGTCTAGACTGGCTCCTATAGATACAGAATCAAATTTGTTCCATAATTCTAGGACATCGATGTCTTTGTATTTTGTCCTGGTAAAATTAGTGTTGTAAATTAATCTCACGTGATACATTTTCCTCTTATCCAATTCTTTCAATATCCTGTAGTGTTCTTCCATTATAATTGGTTCGCCGCCTGCAAAATAAAATTGTTCGACATGTTCAAACTGATCTAACATCTGTCCCCATATGTCATTGCTACTTCTACCAACTTTCATTATCTTTGCGTGATTAGGTGGGGCACCAGTAAGTTTCTTATGATCTTCATACCAGTTAGAACTAAACCATGTGCCGCAACTCCTACATGCAAGGTTACAAAGGTTGCTGAACCTTATATCCCAATATTTGATCACAAAATCTGCTTCACCTTCGGGCGTGGTATTGTCCACCATGCCTATATTGTGTCCAAAATGTTTGTTTGAACTTAAACGTAGACTGAAGAATCCTGATTGTTCCTGATCATAACATTTAGAACAGTGTTTACTTGCCTTGTTAGAAAGCATGTTTTTCCTGATACCTTTCATGGTATCATTATTGAACACTTCTGCCATGCTGTTTTTATTTAGGTCACCAACAGGATATTTGTCCAAAGCGAAGCAACACGGATACGCCCTGCCATCAGGAAAAGCATGTATGTGCAACCATGGCATCATACAGAAGGTTTCACTGTCTATCAATAACTCCTTCTGACGAGTAGTCATGTCCTTAATCTTCAACTTCTCGGGCTCTTTGGCCCCATAATCATATGCCATGGTACCATTCTCCTATTAAAGGAAAAGTCTTTTCAAAATCTTTTCCCCTACGTTTGTCGTATTGTGTGAAATAGTTCTTAAACCATTTCGTTGTGTTTTCTCTGTTAGGTATTTTATTTGATCGATTCTCCAAGTACTCGATTAATCTTTCTACCTGTTCAATCTCCATACTGTGCAATAGGTCTGAACTTTTATTTTTTTCTAACCATTTTGACAAATCAGAGGCAAACTTTTCTCTAAGATCAAATGGGAGAATCAAACAACTTTGAAAGTTTGGAAAACGTAGGATATTAAGTGTGAACGTCACTCCATCTTTGGAATTTGCTTTCTTTTTAATTGCTAGACACCAATCTAGATATTCAACAAGTCCTTCAAGAGATAATGCTCCTATGGTACACATTGAATGCATCGAATCAAATGATTCGGAATTTGCAACCTTGTTGAAATTTTCTACCCACTTGTCCCAGTCTAATCCATCCCTTATATATTCAGCCTTGTCACCTACGGATTCATTGCTACTGTATATGTGTAATCCATTTATTGTTCTCGCTTTGTCTATTAATTTGTCTATCAGTGATTGTTTGCTGTTTAAGTTGGTGTTGATTGCAAAATAAGAAACGTTCGAATCGCCTTCTGCCATTAGGTCGAGCAGTTTCCATGTGTGTTTGCTCATTAGAGGTTCTCCTCCGGTCAGTCTTAAATGTGTGAGCGTCTTCTTTAAGTCAGATTCCCACCATTTGAAAAAGGCCTGCACATATGGATTATCATCCTCGTCGTGCCTGCCATTGGAATGTGTGTGACCGTAGTGATCGTCACCGTTGGGGCCAATGTCTTTGTATGCATTGTGTTTTTTTATATCTTTGGCCCACGTGGTTGAGAACGCAGGATTGCAATAACTACACGCAAAGTTACAAGTACGGTCAAAACTCAATTCCAAGTACCGTAAGTCAAAATCCTCAGAAGGATCCGACTCGTATGCTTTTTGCAAATCTTCATCTGTATAAAGAACTGATTTGTACACCCTGTCACTTATCTTGTCTGCTTTTAAATTTTCAACACGCCAACAGTAATCACAACCTACACACTGTATACCTTTCTGCATTTCTGCACGTTCTTTTTTCTTTTGAGGTGTGTTGCTTAATAATTTTGGATTTTTCAAAACTTCATTGGCATCTATCTGGTGTGGCAAAGGGTGATGACATGCTGTGGTTTGGCCCGTATCTAGCCACACAGTTGCATAGTACCACTTCGCACCGCAGAAGGAACTGCTCTTTGTGTCCAGCACTCTTTCTTTGTACTTCGCGAAACTTTCACCGGGTAATAAGTTTTGATCGAAACTAGTTTTCATTTGTTAAAATGACCATGGCCTTTCTTATGGTATTTTTGGAGAAATAAGCAGAAGCATGAAATCTTTCTCTAGGCCAGTATAGCACTGATCCAACGTCCCAATACAGCACAGAGTCTATAGTAAAAGGTAAACTTTTAACAGACAGGTGGGGCAGATAAGTTTTCATAAAATTTTCAGATATGAATCTGCCTGCAGGCAAATCTTTTTGGTCGTATGATCGTATACCTTTATTTCCCAATCCTGTTGCTTCATTAAATGTTGTCGCCTGCTCGGATGATTCATTGAAAATAACTGTGGCATTCTCTTTGTATTCAGATATCAGCGGTATCAATATTGTATAATCTAGCGGTTTCTTTTCTGGTTCTTTTATATAGCCATCTGAATGTACTCCCCCTGGGGCATAGTCACTGTAGATGCTACAATGACATATGGTTCCGTCAAAATTCTTAGACACAATATCACTCACCTTTTCTTTGAATCTCTTATTGAAATCTTGTTCTATAAGTGTGTCAGCACTGTGACGTAATCCATTATCAGTTTTTGGTAACCTTTCATAATGTTCTAACATGTAATCTATGAAGGATTTCTCAATAATATTTTTTATAATGCCAGTTTTTTTCATGATATAAGTATGCTATTATAACACTATTTAAAGTTGAAAATCAATATGGTAAAAAAAATAGATCTGTTACTCTTGAATATACCTTTCATGAGTACAGCATACGCACCGGCCGGCACTAGTCTTCTAAAAGCCTGTGTGCAGAAAAAAGGTTATACCTGTAAAGTGATTGATTACAATATAAAATTATGGCAAGCACAGTCTGATGAAAACACTATCTCCGAACTAGAAAATTATTTTACCATAAACGGCGATGTGTCTGATGAAACCAATGAATTGATACAACAATATTATAGAGTGATATGTAAAGAAATTATAGATCTGAATCCTAAATGGGTTGGGTTCAGTGTTTTCACCTTTTTATGCCAACGTGCTACCACCGAAATAATAAAAATGTTGAGACAAAAGTTCGATGGAAAAATAATGATCGGGGGTGCAGGTATAAGCACCAAGGGTATTGCTAGTTCTAATGCTGATTACGGTGACAAACTTTTGAGTGAATCTTTAATTGATGCCTACATTAAAGGCGATGGCGATATCGCACTCGCAAAATTACTTGGGGGCGATTTTGACTATCCCGGAATAAACGGTAATCCGTATTTAGGTATTGCTAATCTAAATGAAATACCTTATCCTGATTGGTCTGATGTGATAGATTTGCCTTATCGATACCATGACAAAAAACTCCTACCTGTCACAGGTAGCAGGGGGTGTGTGAGACACTGTTCATTTTGTGATATCCATGAATTCTGGACTAAATTTAGATTTAGAAATGGTCAAAACATTGCCAACGAAATGATAGAAAACTATAAAAACCATGGTATAAAAGATTTCTTTTTTATGGATTCGTTGATAAACGGCAGTATGAAGGCGTATCGAGAACTGTGTAAAACCCTTGTAAATTATTATGAACAAAACGATCTGCCTGATAAATTTTTCCGTTGGGGAGGGCAATTCATTATTAGATCAAAAACACAAATGACTCCGGAAGATTTTGACATGGCCGCTAGAAGTGGTTGTGATAATTTATGTTGGGGAGTAGAATCTGGCAGTGAATCAGTGCGAGCACATATGCAAAAAGGATTCTCCAACGACGATCTGAACTATTGCATGGAACAAATACACAGAGTAGGTATGAGGTGTTATTTCTTTATCATTGTGGGATATCCCACAGAGACAGATAAAGATTTCCAAGATACGTTAGATATGTTCACCAGATTACAAAAATATGCAATCGAGGGCACACTGTACGGAGTAAATCTAGGTGGTATTGCAAGTCTAGATGACGGGACACCATTATTTAAACAACAGGAAGCTCTTGACATTGTTCCTATCATTCCAACAGAACACGCCCACGGTCTTAATTGGCAAAGTAAAAAAAATCCAGTCAGTATTGAAAAAAGGATCTTAAGGAGAATATTGCTACAAGAACATTGTACTGAATTAAAATACAATGTATGGAATGGCGATATGCATTTGAAAAGACTTAAGAAAAGTTATGAAATGATTAAAAATGGAACGTATACACAGTAGAATAGAATACATTGCAAATGAAAATCCCACTTGCAATATCCTTATTAATGGAAAAAAACAATGTGAGTTTACAGGAGACTCTGATTACTTTGAATTTCCTTTTGATGTTAACACAAAAAATTTTACATTTACTATTGAACATTTTGGTAAGGATATTAAACGTGAGCCAAATAAATTCATTGAGATTAAAAAAATATATTTCAACGATATTGACATTAAAAGTATGATGTGGGATACCGTGCAAATACCTAAATTACCAAAATGGCAAAACTACAATGATTTTAATTGGAAAGGTAATCTTTACTTAGGACATAACGGCAGTATTTCTTACAACTTGAAATCGCCGATTGTAAGTTTTCTTTTTGATTATCACCAGCCTTCTTCTAAAACACAACAAAACACCCTTGAAAAAAGCAACGAATACTTAAAAGAAATAAAAAATTATTTTTTAGATATTGTAAAAAATCAAAATGCAAAGAATAGTTAAGGCCGGCCGTCTTTTCCTTTAAAATAATCTTTTAGTTTATTGTATTCGTCGTCTGGACAGAGAATGTCACTTTTAAACATAATGTCCTTTACCCAGTGGTAGTGTGCTATGGGCGGTGGATGAGATTCTCCTGGAACATAGTATTGCTTATAGTTGTCTTCAGCAAACTCCCATAGACCTTTACGATCTCCATAAAATACAAACTTTGTCCAATCAATCTGTTTGTATAATGCACGTTCACTTTCACTGTAAAATTTAGCACATAGCACATCCTTATTGAATATCATCATAGTGTAAGGTATTTTTTTCTTGTCTAAAAACATTTGTGTTCTGTGTATATGTTCTAGTGTTCTATAGTACTGGTGTTCTTCATCCCAGAAATGTCTTCTGTAATATTCATGTTTGTCCTTTTCAGGATGTCCACCATACCAAGTGCTCCACTGAAAGTCTTCGTCCCAGACATAGTAAGTGAGTCGTCCTTTTACTTCGTCTTCTCCTTTATCTTTTGTGATAACTTCATATCTATCAGTACCTGACCACATAATGTACATGTGATCTATCTGTTTGTGTTTCATGGTACTGTTGATGGCGGCACGTGATATGGTCTCGTTGCCACTGGCTGACCTGCCCTTGTTAAGCATTGTGATCCCGCCGTCGAACCAAGGCACGAATTTGGGCCAGCAAGGCCATTTATAACTTGTAAAACTACAACCGTGTGCAATAGTCTTATGCATTCTTGCACTCCTCCCAGAACTCTTCCATCTCAGGAAATGTGTTTAAAAACCTTGTCAAACGTCTGCGATCGTGTTCGTTAAAAAAAGCGTAAAAGTTTTTTTTGTTTTGCGTACTTGCGTCCGCGTTTTCGCGCCAGTATGCGAGGTTCCGTTGCATCTTCTGAATCTCGAAGTCCTTGAATATG
>MDSV01205362.1_pt1 | contig 14831 bp, 17 predicted proteins | sample 810851 | NCBI WGS metagenome assembly MDSV01 (sample SAMN05326640, study PRJNA326480) | marine metagenome | isolation source: seawater | place: Atlantic Ocean: North East | collected 2012 | reverse complement strand
TTTAATTCACCTCTATAATCACTATCAATAGTGCCAGGAGTATTCAAAACTCCAATTTTTGATTTAGCCGCAAGTCCTGAGCGTGGTCTAATTTGTATTTCAACATCGTCAGGTATAGCCACTGAAAGTCCTGTTGGTATAATTGCGGAGTCATTAGGCAAAATTCTAATTGGATCATCTAGAAATGCCATCAGATCCATACCAGATGAGCCAGAGGTTTTGTATGTAGGAAGTTTAACACCTGAATTAAGTTTTTTTACTAAAACTTTTATCATTAATTTAATTGATTTGTGAAATTACTCTCTCGACTATTTGGTCAGCTAAAAGATTTTTTTTCGTTCTTAGGATAGTTTCAGGATTTTTATTGTTATATAAAATTGTCACTTCATTAAAATCTGATTGAAATCCTATTGAACTGTCCGATACATTGTTTGCAATTATCCAATCACAATTTTTTCCTATTAATTTTTTTTTTGAATTTTTTATTAAATCATTTGTTTCTGCAGAGAAGCCAATGACAATTTTTGGTCTAAGTGAATTGTGCTTGGATACATATTCAATTATATCTTTATTGTTCTCTAAGGATAAATTTATATTTTTTTTTTTTATTTTTTCTTTTTCAATGTTATTAATTTTCCAGTCTGAAACTGCAGCAGAAAATATAGCAACATCTACTGGAAGGTTTTTTAAAGTTTCATTAAACATTTCTTCTGCAGAAGTTACATTGATTTGATTAATATTTGGGATTGGATCTAAATTAGTAGGACCTGAGATAAGTGTAGTTTCAAATCCATTTTTTATTAAAGATTTTGCAATTTCAAATCCTTGTTTCCCACTCGATCTATTTGAAATGTATCTTACAGGATCTAAATATTCATGAGTTGGACCAGCGGTTACCAAAGCTTTTAATTTTTTATTTTTATTCACTTTTAACAAATAATAATTTATATAATCTGCTATATCCTTTGGTTCGGTCATTTTTCCTTCTCCATATTCTCCACAAGCCATATCTCCAATTTCAGGGCCAATTATATGGTAGCCAAAAGATATTAATTTTTTCAAGTTTTCTTTATTTGATGGGTGTTCCCACATTATAACATTCATTGCAGGAGCGAGAAATATTTTTTTATCAGATGCCAATACTACAGTTGAAGCCAAATCATCTGACATTCCATAACTCAATTTTGAAATAGTGTTAGCAGTTGCAGGTGAAATTAAAATTAAATCTGACCATCTTGAAAGTGAAATATGATCCATTTCGGCTTCATTTTTATGATCAAACATATCAGTGTAAACTTTTTCCTGAGATAGAGCTGTTACTGACAGAGGTGTTACAAAATTATTTGCACTTTTTGTTAGAATTGTTTTAACAATTGCTCCTTTTTTCTTAAAAAGTCTAATTAATTCTAAACTTTTATAAGCAGCTATGCCCCCACAAATTATTAATAAAATTTTCTTATCTTTTAAATTATTCATTCTGAGAATTAAAATACTATGAAACCAAAAAATACAAGCAATAAAAATCCAATAATACTTTGATTTCTAAAAGATTTCATTTCTAATTTTTTTTCTTTTAAGGCAGAATAAGAATTAGAATTTTGAGGAATCTGGCCACTTGCCATAAATGTAAGTGCTTGATTTGCTTTATCCATTATTTTGGGAAGTTCAGGCAGTCTTTTGATAACTTCAGTTGACTCTTTTATAGTTTCTGAAAAATTAGCGATTGGATCTTTTGTTTCCTTCAACCACTTTTCTAATACAGGTTTTGATGTTTCCCAAATATTAGTATTTGGATTTAATTTTCTAGCAACTCCTTCAACTACAACCATTGTTTTTTGGAGAAGAAGTAGTTGGGGCTGTGTTTGCATATTAAATTTTTCTGTAATATCAAATAGTTGTTTTAATAGCTTTCCCCCAGAAATATCTTTAACTGTTTGACCAAATATAGGCTCTCCTATTGATCTTAGTGCTTGTGCTAGTTCTTCCATCTGCACACTTTGAGGAACTAATCCTGCAACTATATGTACTTCTGCAACTTTTTTATAGTCTCTTTGAATAAATCCAAATAATATTTCAGCTAAGTATCTTTTATTTAGTTTATCAAGTCTTCCCATAATTCCAAAATCAACTGGAATTATTTGGCCATTATTATCTATAAACAAATTTCCTTGGTGCATATCAGCATGAAAAAAACCGTCACGAACTGCATGCCTTAAAAAATGTTGAATTAAATCTGAAGCAATAATTTTTACATCTAATTTATTTGACTCAATTAGTTGTTTTTCTCTTATAGAAATTCCTTCTACCCAATCTAGAGTTAAAACTTCTTCACTTGTGTAGTTCCAGTAAATTTTAGGGACATGAAAGCCAACATCATTTTTTGTATTTTCAGAATATTCAGCCGCTGCCGCAGCTTCAAATCTTAAATCAATTTCGTGGTTTGTTATTTCTTTTAGCAAGAAAACAACTTCAACAAGTTTCAATCTTTTAGTTTTTTTAACGAAATTTTCTACTAAATATGCGAGAAGCATCAAGGCATCTATTTCGTCATTGAAAATTTCCTTTATGTTTGGTCTCAAAATTTTTATTGCAACATCTTTCAATACGCCATTATCATCTACTTGAGCTTTATGTACTTGAGCAATAGATGCAGCAGCTATTGGTTCACTTAAATTAATTATTGAATTATATAAGTTGTGACCTAAGTTTTTTTTTATTATTTCTCTGGCCTCAGAATTTGAAAAAGGAGGAAGCCTATCTTGTAATTTTTCTAATTGATTTGATAAATCCTCACCAATTATGTCAGGCCTAGTTGCTAAAAATTGGCCAAGCTTAATGAATGTTGTGCCCATACCTTCAATTGACTTACAAAGTTTTTCCTCATCACTTAAATTATTTAATTTGTTATTTTTGGAATTAAAAGAAATAGATAAAATCTTAAAAAAAAAATTTACTACTATTGGTGGTTTATGTATTTTAGAAATGACTTTCAAAGCATCTGACACTGCCAACTTTCTTGCAATTTTAAATAAAATAAATAATTTTTTTAACATTATATTTTCCAACCAGAGTGTATTGCCACTATACCACCACTTAAATTTTTATATTTACAATTTTCAAAATTGTTCTTTTTCATAATTTCAAGCAACTCTTCTTGATTTACAAACTTATCAATGCTTTCTATTAAATAGTCATAAGGCTTTTTTTCTCCAACAATATATTTTCCAATAAAGGGAATTATTTTTGAATAATTTTTGTATAAAAAATCTAAATTTGAATTTTCTATTTTAGAAAATTCAAGACAGAAAAACCTTCCTCCTTTTTTCAAAACTCTATATGCTTCGGAAATACTCTTATTTAAATTTTTTGTATTTCTTAAACCAAAACTTATAGTGTAAAAATCGTATGAATTACTCGGAATATCCATATTTTCTGCATATCCGACTTTCCATTTTATGTTTTTAAGATTTTGAAGTTTTTTTTTACCTTCTTTAATCATTTTTTCATTTGAGTCTAAACATAAAATATCTGTATTATTATTTGTTGCTAAAGAGTATAACCTAGCCACATCACCCGTGCCGCACGCAACATCCAATAAATTATTTATCTCAGACGGATTCATCATTTGAACTAGTTCTTTTTTCCAAAGTCTATGAATTCCTAAAGACATCAAATCGTTCATAAAGTCATATTTGTCAAAAACTTTATCAAAAACACTTTTTACTAATCCTTTATTTTGCTGTAGATTTTGTTGCATTGCTTAATTCTTTATTTATTTTAGTAATATAGTATCAAATGCCAGAATTGCCAGAAGTAGAAATAATTAAGCAGTCACTTCAAAAAAGTGTAATTAATAAAAAAATTAACAAAGTTCTTATTAAAAATAGAAATTTAAGGTTTAGAATTCAAAGAGGCCTAGAAAAAGAGCTCAATAATAATAAAATAAACCATATTTCAAGAAAATCAAAATATCTCATAATACATTTTAAGAATAAAAGATTTTTAGTTATCCATTTTGGTATGACAGGGACATTACATTTAATCAAGAAAAAAAAAAATTATCAAAATACTAATTTAAGTTTTTATCATTCTACAAACCTACCAAAAAAACATAATCACATTGTTTTTTTTTTTGATAATTTCAAACTAATTTACAATGACCCAAGAAGGTTTGGATTCATAAAATTTTTTTTCAATAAAAACGAATTATTACGGTATTTTGCAAATAAAGGATTAGAACCTTTAGATTCATCTTTTAATTTAGAATATGTTAAAAAAAAAATTTTAAATAGAAAAAAAAATATAAAAAATATTTTTCTTGATCAATCTTTAATCTCCGGGATAGGCAATATTTATGCTAACGAAATATTATACTATTCAAAAATTAACCCTAATAAAAAAGTAAATAAATTAAAAGATGATGAAATTAAAAAAATTATAAAATTTTCAAAATATGTATTAAAACAAGCAATTTATAAAGGAGGTTCATCAATAAAAGATTTTAAAAATATCAAGGGAAATTCAGGATCTTACCAGAAAGAGTTCAGGGTATATGATAGAGAGGGTGAAAGCTGCTCAACTAAAAACTGCATTGGCACCATAAAAAAAATTTTAATTTCTAATAGATCAACTTTCTTATGTAAATATTGTCAAAAATAGTCAATAATTTTATTGACCATAAAGAATTTGCAAGTTATACCAACGCGCGTATGGCAAACACAAAATCAGCAATCAAAAGAGTTCGTAGAATCTCAAGACAAACAACTGTAAATAGATTAAGAAAAAGCAAATTTAAGAATGCAATAAAAAAAATGAATTTAATTATTGCCCAAAAAGATAAAAAAAAAGCTTTATCTTTTCTACCAAAACTTAATTCAGAATTAATGAGAGTTGCAAAGACTGGAATCATAAAAAAAAAGAACGCATCGAGAAACATTTCAAGAATAACAAAGAGAATTAACTCTATTTAACAACCCCAAGTAGTTTTATTTAATTTAAATTAAATTATTGATAAATTTTTTTTAGATTTACAACTAACAATATTTACACCAAATATAAAAATTATTTTATTTAAAACACAATATATAGTTTTGGTATTATAAAATTATAAATTTTTTTTTTTTATTAAATTGAAATACAATTCTGGATTTAATTAATTTTCTAGTATCAATTTATTCAATTGCAGATTTTATTTTTTTTTCAAATTTTAAAATATTATATTGCAATAAATTCTCATAAGTCTTAATTGGAACTTTCCCATGAAAAATAATTTAAATCAAAACACTCAAAGCTTTTCTGAAAAAAAAATCGACTGGAATATAATTCAATCAGAAATGAAGGAAAAATTTGGAAATGATATATTCGAAAGTTGGTTAAAAAAGATTGATTTTGTTGATGAACTAAAAAATTATATTTTAATTTCTGTTTCAACAAGATTTATAAGAGATTGGATTACTTCAAGATATTTAGACCAAATACTGCAAATACTTAAGTCTCATAAAAAAGATATTCAAAGAATTGAATTTGTAATTAATGATAAAAAGTATGATGCAACTGATAAAAATAGTAGCATAAAAGATGATTTTAAAACAAATCAAAATATTACATTTATAAAAGACTCATTTATTCAATATAATAGAATCGACCCAAATAAAAATTTTGAAAATTTTATAATTGGACCAAGTAACAAACTTGCCTTTGAAGCATCAAAAAAAGCCTCACAAGATATAGCCCATTATAATCCACTATATTTGTATGGAGGAGTTGGAATGGGAAAAACTCATTTATTAAATTCAATCGGATTAAGTTTAAAAGAAAAAAATAAAGTTATGTTTATTTCTGCAGAGAGGTTTATGTATCAATTTGTTAAATCAATTAAATCAAACGAAATGGTGAAATTTAAAGATTATTTCAGAAATACTGATGTTTTATTGATTGATGATATTCAATTTATGAATGGCAAAGAGGCTATGCAAGAAGAATTTTTTCATACCTTTAATGCACTGCTTGATAAAGGTTCTCAAATAATAGTTTCAGCCGATAGAGCACCAGGTAAACTTTTAAGAATTCAAGAAAGAATTAAATCAAGATTTTCAGGTGGCTTAGTTGTGGATATTCAAAAGCCAGATTATGAATTAAGAAATAAAATCATTAAATCTAAAACGGAAGAATTGGAGATGTTTTACTCAAATGAAATTAAAATCTCTAAAGAAATACAAGAATTCATTAGTACTGAAATAAAAACAAGTATTAGAGAATTACTTGGAGCTCTAAATAGAATTTTTTCTTTTGCTAGAATATATAATAAAGCACCAACTATTGCAGAAACAAAAATAATTTTAAAAGATCTATTAAATTTATCAGAAAATAAAGTGACAATTGATCTAATTCAAACCATAGTATGTAAATTTTTTAAGATTAGTAAAAGTGAAATGTTATCGTCAAGAAGATCAAGATATTTGGTAAGACCTAGACAAACTGCAATATATCTTGCAAAGATATTAACCTCAAAATCCTTGCCAGAAATTGGTAGATCTTTTTCTAATAGAGATCACACAACTGTAATTCATTCAGTTAAAACAATCGACCGTTTACGCAAAGATGACAATGAACTTAATATAAATATAGATAGTTTAAAAAATAAAATCTTATATACGAAAGAAGATGAAATTTAACGTAAATCAACAAGATCTTCAAAAATCTTTGAACTATTGTCAAGGAGTAATAGATAAGAGAAGTACATTGCCCATATTAGCAAATGTATTGCTTGATGTAAGTCAAACAAACTTAACAATTACAGCTACAGATTTAGACCTAATATTTATACATAAAATACCAAACATTGAGGTATTTGAAGAGGGTAAAACCACAACTCTTTCTTCAACAATGTATGACATAGTAAGAAAATTTTCTTCAGGGAAAAAAATAAATATTTCTAATGAAGGAGAAAAAAAAATTCATTTAGAATCGGAAAAGTCTGTTTTTAATTTAAATTGTATTAGTCCTTCAGAATTTCCTATATCAGATGAAAACTTTAATGAAAATGAGTTTAATATTAAATCAAAGGAATTACTTAAACTTTTAAATAAATGTAAATTTTCAGTTTCCAATGATGATACTAGACATTATTTAAGTGGTATTTATTTTCATCAAACCCAATTAGAAGACAAGTTTTTTTTAACTGCAGCAGCTACAGATAGCCACAGAATGTCTATTTCAAAAATTAAACTGAATGATCAAATTCAATTTGAACCAATTATTCTACCAAAAAAAACTATTTTTCAATTATGTTCTTTACTAGAGGATTATGAAGGGGATGTTAAAGTTTCAAATATAAAATCAAAAATAAAATTTGAATTAAATAATAGCACATTAATTTCCAAATTAATTGATGGAAAATTTCCAAACTATGTTCAAGTGATACCTAAAGAAAATCAGAAAAAACTTGAGATAGATTTGAAACTATTTTTAGACTCCGTGGACCGTGTTGCATCAGTTTCATTAGATAAAAAGGATGGAGTGAAATTCAGTTTATCAAAAGATATTTTAAATTTATCTGTCAACAACACAAATAGTGGAGATGGAAAGGAAAGTTTAAATGTTAAGTTTGATCACGATTTAGATATAAGTTTTAATTCAAGATATTTAATAGATGTATCTTCACAACTAGATGGAGATAAAATTGAGATATTTTTAAAAGATACTGGTTCACCTGCATTAATAAAAGATCCTGCAGACTTTAATAGTATTTATGTCGTTATGCCAATGAAAGGCTAACCAATTAAATCTAATTCACTAAAAATGTCATTTTGAATTCTTTGAATAAATTGACTTCCATTCATTCCAGGATCAATTGGTTTTAATATAGAAATTGTAATTGTTTTGTTAGCATTAAGAGCACCCTTTTTTGGCCATACGTTTGCTGAATTAATTGCCACTGGTTGACATTTAATATTTAAATTTTCATAAATTCTCGAAGCTCCTTTTTTGAATGGACTCCTATCATTAGCATCAACTCTAGTGGCTTGAGGAAAAATAATTATTGGCCTATCAGAGGAACTAATTACTGATTTAATTTTATCCGAGAATCCTAAATTTTCTTTTGTAACTTTATTTCTATCTATTGAAATAGAACCAATCTTTCTAAGATACCATCCAAAGATTGGAATATTAATTAATTCTTTTTTTAATATGAAAATTGGTGCATTAAATATGGTTTGCAAATAAAAAGTTTCAAATGCTGACTGATGTGAACAAGCAATAAAAAATTTTTCATCGGTAATAATATTTTCTTTTCCTTTAATTATTATTTTAGTTGATAAAAAAAATTCTAAACATGCTTTGGACCAATATCCCATCAATTTACCTCCAAATAAAACTACTTTTTGAGGCAATAGAAAGCTCGGTAGAAATACCAAACATATTATGATTATTCCTAAGTAAAAAAAAATAGAAAAAAATAAACTTCTTATCATTTATTAAAGTTAAATAATATTATTCAACTTTTGCCGTTTTGTTATTATTGTCATTTTAGACTTATTGACCATTACTTCAGCCGGCTTAGTCCTTAAATTATAATTTGAACTTAACGTCATACCATAGGCCCCTACATCACAAATAGCTAATATTTCACCTTCTTTTAAAATTTGGTATTTAGGTAAAGACAAAAATTTATCAGTTGTCTCACATATTGGGCCTACAAATTCATGTGTTGAACTATTTAAAGTTCTTTTTTTTAAGATGGGAATAATATTATGTCTTGCTCCGTATAAAGCTGGCCTCATTAAATCATTCATAGCAGAATCCAAAATAATAAAATTAATATTCTTTGTTTTTTTGATATATAAAATTTTAGTTAATAGTATTGCTGTATCACCAACAATAGATCTTCCAGGTTCAAATATAACTTTTGATTTATATTTTTTTACAAAATTGTTAATTAAAGCACTATACTTTTGATAATTAAGTTTTTTAGTATTTTTTTCATAACTAATACCCATACCACCTCCTAAATCAATATAATCAAAATTGAGTTTTGATTTCTTAATTATTTTTTCAATTACCTTTAACATTCTCTCATAAGGAGTATGATTTGTGATTTGACTTCCAATGTGAACACTTAAACATTTAATATTTATATAATTTGAATTTTTAAATTTTTTTATTAAATTTAAAAAACTAGATACAGTTAATCCAAATTTATCTTCATTTTTTCCAGTAGAAATTTTTTTTAAAGTTTTTGCATCAATATCAGGATTTAATCTAATGCCAATATCAATTTTTTTTCTTTTAGATTTTGCAATTTTTTCTATATTTATAATTTCACTTTCTGACTCGGCATTAATTAATAATATATTTTTATCTATAGCATATTTAATTTCATTTACGGATTTTCCTACTCCAGAAAAAACAATTTTTTTTGGATTTATTCCAGCTTTTAAAGCTTTCATTAATTCACCCTGTGAAACTACATCTGCTCCAAGTCCATTTTTTTTAACTTCTTTTAAAATTTGCAAATTATTGTTGGATTTGACTGAGAAGCAAATAATTGGGTCAAATTTTTTAAAATAATTTTTAAAATTTTTAATATTTAATTCTATTTTTTTTAAAGAGTAACAATATGTAGGACTACCAAACCTTTTAACTATTTTATTAGTAGAAATTTTTTCTATATAGAGTTGGTTTTTTTTATAATTCATTAAATTGTATTAAGAATAATTTTTGAAGCTTTTGACTCTTTGTATTCTGGGTCAGCTTTTTTTCCACACGAAACTAAAGCTACAAAGAATAGTAAAAAAATAATAATTTTTTTTTTCATCGAATTTCCTTTTTGTATTTGTTTATCATTTTCTTTATGTTCCCAAAAGAAGTTCCTCCATAGGATTTTTTTGAATTTATTGAACTTTTTAGATTAAAAACTTCCAAAACTTTACTGTCTAGTTTCGGTTCAATTTTTTGAATTTCTTCAATTTTCAAATCACTAAATTTAATATTTTTCTTTTCACAATAATTAACTATTTTTGCAGTAATCTCGTATGCTTTTCTAAAAGGATAATTTAATTTTTGAACAATGTAATCTGCTAAATCTGTTGAAGTTAGATATCCTATTTCTGCTAATTCTAACATTCTTTTTTTATTTACGCTAAAATTTTTCAAAACTTCATTTAATATTTGCAATGAGCTTTTTATTTGATCACACGATTCAAAAACAATTTTTTTATCGTCTTGCAAATCTTTATAATATGAAAGTGGTAAACCTTTTAAAATACTTAACATAGCAAACAAATTTCCATAAGCACTTCCAGTTTTTCCTCTCAAGTATTCTAGTGGATCAGGATTTTTTTTATGTGGCATTATAGATGAACCGGTAACAATTTTGTCATTTAAACTAATTAGTTTGAAAGCATCGGAATTCCATATAATAAACTCTTCAGATAATCTCGATATGTGCATAGAGCATATAGATGCTGCATATAAAAAATCTAATGCAAAATCTCTATCCGACACAGTATCTACTGAATTTTTTGTTGGTAATTTAAATTTAAGTTTTTTTGTCGTGTAATTTCTATCAATATTAAATGAAGTACCTGTTAAAGCCCCAACTCCTAATGGATTTTCCATTAAGTTTTCAATATTGTTATTAAACTTTTTTTTATCTCTATTAAACATTTCAACATAAGCTAACAAATAGTGAGCAAAGGAAATTGGTTGAGCATTTTTTAGGTGGGTAAAACCTGGCATTATTGTATAAATATTTTTTTCCGAATTTGATATTAATATTTTAATTAAACTGTCTATACCTTTAATTATTTTGTAAGTTTCTTTTCTTAACCATAATTTAAAATCTGTTATAACTTGATCATTTCTAGATCTAGCGGTATGTATGAATCCCGCATCTTCTCCTATAATTTCAAATAACCTTTTTTCAATACTCATATGGATATCTTCATGATTTATATTGAATAGAAATTTTTTTTTAATGATTTCATTTTGAATTCTATTTAAGCCCCATACAATTTTATTTTTTATTTTAAAGGATATAATTTTTTGCTTAAATAACATTTCGACATGAGCAATCGAGCATTCCAAGTCTTCTTTGAATAACCTCTTATCTATTTGCAAGGAACTACCAACCTTTTTAAATGTGGAAGAAGTATTTTTGGATATTCTGGTATTCCAAATTGCTTGATTGTTTTTATTATTAGCCATGATATGTAACTATACCTTTTAGAATGAAATTATTAACTTTAAAATTATTTTTTATTATTGTTTATTCTTTATCATCAAGTGCAACTTATTCAATAGAACATCCAAAAATTAAAAACCTGATTATTCACAAAGAAGCTAAGAATTTAAGCAATATAGAATTTAAAAATTCAAATAAAGACACAATTACCCTAAGTAATTACAAGAATAAATTAACTATTTTAAATTTTTGGGCAACATGGTGTGCTCCTTGTAGAGAGGAAATGCCATCTTTAGCAAAATTAAAGGAGTCAAAAGTAATTAAAAATATTGAAATATTGCCAATAAATGTTGGCCAAGAAAGTATTTCTAAATCTTTAGATTTTTTTAATGAAATAAATATTAATAATTTAAATGTATATTTTGACCCTTCGTCAAAACTTCCAAAAACATTTTTATTGAGAGGTCTTCCAACGAGTGTATTTATTAACAAAGATGGTAAAGAATTTGCTAGAATTGTGGGAGCAGTAGATTTTCAAGATAGTGAGTTAATTGAATGGTTGAAAAAATTTGAATAAAATAAAATATTTATAAAAATATGACCTTTTCCCTTGATACTATAGTTATAGAGCCTGAAAAAAACGAAAAAATTAAAAATGCAATAGTTTTACTTCATGGTTATGGTGGAGATGGAAAAGATATAAGTTTTTTAACTTTAAACTGGAAAAGATTTTTAAAAAATTCCATATTTTTGTGTCCTAATGGTCATCAAAAATGTGAACTTAATCCAAATGGTTATCAATGGTTTGATCTATCTAAAGATGATCCAGAATATATTTTAAAAGAAACTTATATTGCAGAGCAAAAATTAAATAAATTTATAAATGAAGTTAAAATAAAATATGAATTAAATAATTCAAATATTTGTTTGTCCGGATTTAGTCAAGGTTGTATGATGGCGATAAACTTAGGTCTAACATCAGAAGAAGATTATAATTGCATTGTAGGTTTTTCTGGAAAAATTATAAATAAAAGTGATTTGTCAAAAAGAATAAAATCAAAACCAAAATTTCTTCTAATTCATGGAGGCCTAGACACAGTTGTACCTGCCAATAATCTTCTTGATGCAAAAGATTTTTTATTAAGAAATAAAATTGATATCTCAACTAAACTTATAAATAATTGTGACCACCATATTCCAGTTGAAGCGTCAAGTGCCGCACTTAGTTTTATTAAATACAATTTAACTAATAATTAAAAAAAATTAATATTCAATTTGTTCCATTGAAAAATAGAATCATTTAAGCTAGTCTCATCTAATGATTGAATTAAGAGACCAGAAACTTTCTTTAGAAAAATGTCCAGCATTAGTTTTAAATGCAGACTACAGGCCACTAAGTTATTATCCACTATCAATATGGAGCTGGCAAGATTCTATAAAGTCAGTTTTTTTAGATAGAGTTTCGATAGTCAGTTATTATGAAAGGATTGTAAGAAGTCCTTCTTTCAGCATGAAACTACCAAGTGTAATAGCATTAAAATCTTTTATCAAACCTCAATCAAATCCAAATTTTACAAGGTTCAATGTTTTTCTAAGAGATAAGTTTAGTTGTCAGTATTGTGGAAGTAAAAATGAACTAACATTTGATCATTTATTGCCTAGATCAAAAGGTGGAAAAACAGATTGGAGCAATGTAGTTACTGCCTGCTCAAGTTGTAATGTTAAAAAAGGTGGAAGACTTTTCAATAACTCAGGAATGTCATTGAATCAAAAACCTTATCAACCAACTACTGAGGATCTTCACAAAAATGGAAAAAATTTTCCACCAAATTTTCTCCATAAGAGCTGGATGGATTATTTGTATTGGGATGTGGAGCTTGAGCCTTAGTTATATTTTTTCTGAAATATTTATAGCAATTTTTGAACCAGTTTTAATAATTTTATCCAAAAAAGCATATAAACCTTCTTTTGATGCACCTTCTTCATAAGCAATATTTTTATGATGTATTTCATCATTTCTAAATTTGATTAGTTTTTTTTTTAAACTTTTTTCGTCTTCCTGTAACTGATTAATTTGATTTTTATAGTGTTCATCAATAACTTCTTCTACTGAGGCAGTGCAAAGCATTGCTGCTTTTTTACCGAGAATAGTAGAACCAAATCCCAATCCAACACCGAGCAAATCCCATAGAGGTAGAAATTTTGTTGGACTTATATTTCTTTTTTTGATTTCCATTTCAAAAAAATCACAATGTTCTTTTTCATGTTCTCTCATTTTTTCTATTGTTTTCTTCAAATCTGGACTTTGTTTGATAGTATTTAGAGCTAAAAGTTGACCTTCGTATATTTTAATTGCACCTCTTTCTCCAGCGTGATCTACTCTAATAAACTCCTCGATTTTTCTTTTATCTGTTTTTTTCATAATTTATGTTGAACAAAATCATAGCAGCAATGATAATGGAAATAAAAAAATTAATCGTCGCAAGTGAAAATCCAAATATTCTGAAATTTACATCTTTACAAGATACATTTGACTCTTTTAATGAGTCCAATAATTTAGTTTTATCAATAATATTTATATTTTCATTTTTACAAGAAGATAATTCAGAAAAAATATTATTTTCAACTCCTGTATGGTATCCAGATAGAGCTGCACTTGAAAGAAATATTAATAATAATAAGTATAACCATATTAAATTTTTATTAAAATTGTATCCAATAAAACAAACAAATATAGCAAGAAGATAAGGTATTCTTTGATACAAGCACAATGAACAAGGCATATGTCCTAATGCTTTTTCGATATATATGGCAATCAATAATGACAAGGAACTTATTAAAAAAATTAAAAAATAAAATAATTTGATATTTATTTGTATTTTCATTTTAGTTAGTAAAATTTAGTAAAAAATTATAGACAAAGTATGCAATTATAATCAAGATAATGCTTACAATTATTGAAACTGTTAGTAGTTTTTTTTCAATTATTTTTTTCATAGCAGGTCCAAAATTTCCTATAAGGAAAGCAATAATAAAAAATCTTGATCCTCTAGTTAATAATGAAATAATTACAAAATAAAAAAAATTAAAATTAACAAATCCACTCGTAATAGTTAAAAGTTTGAATGGCACTGGAGTGAATCCTGCAACAGCCAGTAAAGTTATCCATGCAACAACACCACCCTCTGATGATACTTTGTCTTTTAAAAATGAAGCATTATCTACTCCATAAAGTTCAAAAATTTTAATTCCAATTTCATTAAAAAATATATAACCTATAAAATATCCTAAAATGGCCCCCAGCACTGAGCCAATTGTAGCTGTTAAAGCAATTTTAAACCACTCATTACGTTTAGCTATTGTCATTGGAATTATTAATACATCTGGTGGAATTGGAAAAATAAAACTTTCAACAAAAGAGATTATGCCTAAAAAAGTTTTAGATCTTTTATGACCTGCAAGTTTTAAGGATTTTTGATAAAGCTCTTTAAACATATTTGCTTTTAATACAATACTTCTTCTTATACTATTATTAAAATATTTTAATATAGTTAATAAAAGGGGCGAATGGCGGAACTGGTAGACGCGTTGGACTCAAAATCCAATGGTAGTAATACTGTGAGAGTTCGAGTCTCTCTTTGCCCAC
>MDSV01035869.1_pt1 | contig 14831 bp, 3 predicted proteins | sample 810851 | NCBI WGS metagenome assembly MDSV01 (sample SAMN05326640, study PRJNA326480) | marine metagenome | isolation source: seawater | place: Atlantic Ocean: North East | collected 2012 | reverse complement strand
TATATCTTGTAGATTACTATTAAATGCTTGTACGTCTGTGCCAATAGTCAATCCTGTTACTGAAACTGTTAAAGTATTATCGTCAGCATCTTGATAAGACAAATCAATATTATTACCTTCTATTAATAAATCTGCAACTCTGTCATCTACAGACTCATTAAAATTAGTAATATCAGAAGAAGCATGTTGATGACCTACCATTGTGTTAGTAATAGTAATAGATTTATTTGAATCACTAACTGAAAGACTAGTACCAGCACCAGCTAAGAATTTAACTGTAGAGCTAGAGTCATCAATTGTAAAATTATCAACATTATTACTAAATGTAATAGCTCCAACACCAGTACCTACTGGACCTTGAGGCCCTGTTACTCCAATGTCTCCTTGAGGGCCGGTCGGTCCTTGTGGTCCGGTTGGGCCTGGTAATCCTGAACCAGGAGGACCTTCTGGCCCTTGAACACCTACCGCTATAGAAAGTTCAGCAGCAGATGCAGGAGATGAAACAATATTTACAGTATCACCAGCACCCTGAGAAACAGAGACTGCTTGTGCTGGAGATGTCGGTATTATATTTAAAGTAGCCATAATAATTTATTTTAGTAAGTATAAGTATATTCGTCTGTACCTGTTTCGTCTGAAATCTTAATTTTAATCTGACTATATGTACTCCAATCAATCCCATATTTAGAATCTAAATCAAAACTGATATTAAGTCTATCATTTACGCTATCATATTCATCTTTCAATACGTCTTTATCAAGACTTTTTCTTAAAAATCCACAATACCCATAATCATTAGTACCAGCAGCTAATTGAACATCTGGGGCATAATTTGCTATAGGTCGTTTACCTCCTGAAGTGCTAAAGGTAAAAGTGTTCCCGACCTTGCTCACTGTTCCGGTGGCAATAGCAATAGGCTTATTAACATGTAATGTATAATTATTAAAATGCTGTTGAGGAGTTATACCTACATGTGGATATGTAGCACTATCAAATACAGGCATACCAGAATTTTCAGCCGTGCAAACTTTATATATTAAATCTTCATTTTCTCTAACATTCGATCTACCTGTAATCTGGAAACCATATTTACCCTCTGTAATAAATGTAGTGTTGTATGGCATAATTTTTATATTATCATTTATATTTTGATAAACATCCACAAAGTCTCCAGAAGCAAATCCATCCCGCCAAAATGTAGTTGAATCACCACTATTAACTATATACATTAAATTATTTGTGACACCAGATGTTGCACGAATTTCAGCACCATGAGGACTGTGTTTTAAAAGATTTAGCTCGATAGAGCTGGAGCTATTTTTATCCAGTGATATCAAATCTCCACTTTGCACAGTCAAACTATTGTGTCTAACAACCAATCTATTATTATCTGTGTCTACCCTTTCAATCATGCTTTTAAATTCTATATCTGCGGAAAGATTACTTAAATTAGTGGTTGATAAATCAGTATTAGTATAAATTAAATTGGTACTATCAATATTCGCTGCTTCAACCAATAAATTTTTGGTTTCTAACAAATTACCATTACTAGCTCTTAATGTTATCCCTATAACCGAACCAGCAGGTGCTCCTGTTGTTTGTATTGTCACAATATCGGTTACTGTCGAGTAGGAAGCATCAATTCCAGTAATAGAAGTTTTGATAAGAGGCTTCTGTATGATTCCAGATAAGTTGGGCAGAAAATCTTCTGTAGTCCAGGCTCCAGAAACACTAGCGACTCCCGAGTAATTATAAGGTATCGCCTGACCTATACCTGCATCATCTGGTATGTAACCGCCTATAGCAATACCTATCACCGGAGCCATCACTTGACCATTCGCATCTGAATCTGTCAGACTATTAACAGCTGAAAGACTGTCAAAGCCAGCGGTGATAACCGGAGAGAATGTACTTTGTGTAGGTATTGTTGTTAGAATATCTCCCTTGTGGGCCCAAATATATTCATTTTTATCTGCTGGTAATGTATTATGACTAAAGGTTGGGAAATTACCAGCTTCATGTTCAATGGTAATTTTATATACGGTGCCTGTTGGAGTCGTTAATGTTTCTGTATCAAAGCTACTACCAGCACCGATTGTACCACTTTGTATACCTGAGTTACCTACTAGATCCTCTAAGATATATTTAAGAGATCCCGTCCTTTGATTATCTGTTAATAATCTTTGTACTTCAGATTCGCCCAATGACAATCTAGTAGCGAGTGCAAATCTTGAACCATTAAATGAGAAAAAATAATCTTGTGCTGGTGGAGGGTCAACGATTTCTGCATGTACTGGAGGCACCACAACACCGCTTAAATAAACATTCCCTGTTTGCCAACAGTCAGACCAAGATGCCTTAGAAATAATATCGGTTTCTGAATTGATTCTATCGAATTTCACACCAGAAAATAATGTATCGCTTGTAGATAACGGAGTCGTTCCTGAAAGATTCATAGTGAAGGTTGGTACTAGCATGCCCTTCAGTCCAACCTTAGCATCACTCCCTGTAGAATCTCTACCTACTTGTGCTCCTCCTAGTAAGCAGGAAGATAGACTATCAATAATATTACCATTAAAGAAATTATTCCAATCACCAGCTAAATCAACATTGTCTCGTTCTCCTACAACCACTTTACCCAGACCAGTAGCTTGTATTGTTGGACTGATGCCAGCATCTATGTACTTACCTGTGCTGTTATTTTGTATTTTATATGAACCATTTAGATCATCATTGTTGACGTCTTCAATCTTTAAATAAACACTGTCTCCAACTGATAAATCATTAGCAGTATCATCATCTTCCGGTTCTAGCATATAAACTTTAGTATCAGCACTTAAACTTCCAGAATATATGATATTAACAACGCCACATCTATTGTGGGGTAATCTACTATTACAAGTAGTAGCTTCTTCAATAGGTGGTGGCCTCCAATTTGTAGAACTACCTAATACAAAACCACTACCAGCTTTAGGAGATAAAACAGCTTGGTCATTTTCAAAATAAACAGATATGCCAATATCGGGATCATTGGGAGTAGAAGTATCTACAAAAGTAAATGTCATACTATCAGTTAAATTTCTAGCGTCAACAATATTTAATGTCAATTGTTCGGCATAAGTTCCTCCACTGGCAAATTCTGTAGGATAACCTTCTATAAGAATATAGCCACTACCTAGATTAGAGTAAGGTTCAACAGGAGTCTCTCCAGGCTCCGGAAAATATAAACTGTAACTCAAACCAGAAGGAAGAGAGCCACTAACCGAAAAACTTTTTATGCCAGTAGGTATCTCACATACGCCTGCTTCGCTAGGACCGAAATCGGCCTGTTTTTTATACAGGGTGGGGCCGCACAAAGGCTTCATGACATCCATGCCTTGATACAATGGGCTTGGCACAATTTGTGGAGGCTGACCAGAAAATTGACCAGCCCTATAGGTATATCTGAAATCTACACTATCAGTATCTGGCAAGTATGGACTAGCAGGAAGGAGTCCTGTATTTGTATCTATGGCTAAAATATTGAAGTCAAATACTCCCAATAATGTACAAGAAGGAACTCCGGAGAAGCTATAGCTCCAAGAACCGCCCCGATCATTTGGATTCCATGTTGGCTCACTTGTAATACATTGCATTTGAGTATCTATCAAAGGATCAAATCCTGAGCAAGCTGTAGGCATATTTGTTAATCTAATGGTTGGTGGATAATTTGCATGTGCTAAACCACCTATAGTTTTAAATTCTAGCTCCCAGGTTTCTGTTCCTTGATTCACTAGAATACCAGAATCTATAGGACTTTCAAAACCAGCAATACCAGTAATAGTTAAAGGCAAACCCTGTAATTCATTGCTCTCTATCTCTATGGCATCAAACTTAGCAACTGCTATAATTTTATCTTTTCCTATACCTTTACACTGAACAGAAAGTGTACTGCCGTTTGTATTTAACCTAACATCAAACTTATCATCCATCCTATCGCCCATATAAGAATTTTGCCAAAGTTTTAAATCTCTGTCATATCTACGAGTTGTATTACTAGAACTCAAAGAAATACTATTTTCTTTTAGTGAACCAGGAAAGCTAATATCATCCGTTAGATTATTTTCATTAAGATCCAAGCTATCGGCTTTTGTAAAGAAATGATTATTAGGAGTGGTATAAATATCTGGTATTACATTTTTAAATTCTTTTATACCGGTATATTTAATACTATATTCGTAATTTGATGTACTGTTTTTAAGATCATCTTCTATATATATTGATATAGGATGTAATCCTGTAGTATCTATGTAATTATCAAACATATCCTGCCTAGATATAATTTGAACTTTCCATCTTTTCAAAGAACTGTCATAGGTATATGTTGTATCGTATTCAATAGGATTGGTTCCATATATACCCATGTTGGGAGTGTCGAAAACTCTGACATTTGGTCTTTGATTCTCGTTATGTTCGCAAATGCCACTAAGTACGTAAAAATCCAGTGTCCATGGAGCATCTACTCCAAATTCTCCTGTTTTTTGACTCGCAATAGGACCAAATTGAACAGGCTTGTATGTTACGACATTAAATCCAAAACTCTTAGAGTATGTTTGATAAGTATAATTACCGAACGAATCATATACAGGCTGTTTAAATGATACAGACGCAGACTGATTAGCAAAACTAGCAGAATCAGAATAGTAATTTGAATTTCCTGTATTCTGAGGCATAAGTTCTATATCAAATCTTTGTGTGTTACTATTATATGTTGAAGAATATAAAGCCAGCTCGTAATTAGCATTATGATTGAGCGTTATACTGAAATTATCTAGCACCTCAGATGAAGTAGGACCTAAAATTGCTGGCACTTGGAATTTAATACGCTCTTGTTGTTCTATATCTAAATAATATGCTACAGGCTTATTGTTGACCTGTAAATCAAAGCTGGGCTTATCTGATATATGATCTAAGACAACTATAGATCCAGTACCAGTAGCCAATGGAGTAAATGGACTAGTAGTAATATCGGTAAGTACAAGTTGAGGATAATACGTTCCTGTAGTGGAGCCTGCTGCTCCAGAGTAAACAATCGAAGTATCATCTTTGTGCTTAACACTGACCTGATCAGAAACAGGAGCATTGGATAATGTAAACATAATTTGGTTAGCTATTAATTTGCTGTCTACATCTATATTCGATACATCAAAGGTAAGCTGCCAGTTGGTGTCTTTAGGAGCATAACCTGTATAGGACGGTGTAATCTCAGGTACCAAAAATTTGGATATGGTAAGTGCTTGAGTTGTGGATCCTGTAAAATCTGAAATTTTAAGTGTTGTTTCTCTGTTAGTAAAATCTTCAGCAGGAGGACGCCATTCAAGACCTATCGCCCAACCACTACCATGATAACCATAATTTCCAGGCTCATCAAATTCTACGTTGTAAGAACCAATACCAGACATTGAAACTCTAGGAGTGGAATGTTTTGCATTACTACTAAATAAATCTTGATCACCATCCAAAGTAACAACTCTAAATTTAACTTCTGCTACATTGCTTGGTATCGTCAATGAATTATTGATCAAACCAGTAAATGTTGGATTTATAGCATCGAACGAATATTCTATACCTGATAGCTTAATTGTGTTTGGGTTAATAGATAAGAATTTAGTGCTCTCTCCATTTAATGTAATATCATAACCATTATAAGGAACTTGATTATCTTTAAAGTGAACAGTATGCTTCCATCTCTTAGTGTCGTGATCGAAATAATTAAATATTTTTTTGTTTGCTGCAGCAAAACTACCTACAACACCATTAGACATCACCATTGCGTTATCTAAATTAGGATTTAAATGACTCTTAATATTTTGATCACTATCGATGACATAAACTAAACCTGACTTACCAACATAATCAGCATTGTAAGGAATATTAATAGAGATTACATCAGGAGCGATTAAATCCTCAATGTAATAATCGTCACTAATTGCTGAGAAACCATCAATGAAATCAAAATACATTTTTTTGTCAACACCAAATGGCCTAATTCTACCTTTTACTCCATTAACGTCAATATTGTTTGGACTCTCTCCAAAGGTTCTTCTGTCCCTTAGGTCTGGAATACCAGTAAATGCAGAAATATTATATCCAGAAACAATCACGCACAAGGTTCCTGACTCACAAAGTTTTTCATTGTGAGATACAGTATAGGTTCCTGTCTGTGGTGGAGTAACGTAAATACCATTAGAATCAAGTGGGAAGTTCGAACTAGTTCCACCATAAGTGTGGTAATGTATATTATTGTAATCATACAGATTAAAGCTACCTGAAGTAGACTTAATAAACTGAACAACTCCTTCTCGACTCAATAACTCATTAGAAGTCACACCAAATGGTTTATTGAATCTATGTTCATCCTGGAATAATATTTTATATTTTGGGGTTGTTTGAGGAGGTACAGTTTTAGTGCCTTCTATAGATATACCACTAATAGTCGTATTTTCTTCAGTAACATTGTACTTATGTATATACTTAGTAACATCAGTACTAGTAATAGGATTGTTATTCCATGCTAAAATTTCTAACTCATCGTCTTTAGCAAGATAGGATTTTACTGTGTCTAAACTATTAACTTTGATAATATTTCCATTAAAGAATACGTGCTTGTTTTTATCATAAGTAAGTCCGCAGTATTTATTATTAGTCTTTATTACAGGCAATATGTGATAATCATGCTTGTCTAGTATAGAATAATTAGAACTAATACTTGGTATATATTGAGGTAAATTAGTTGTGCAGTCTACACAATCATTTGCGTCTAGTGTAGCATTAGGAGTGTATACTAATGATGGAGCTTCAGGATTAATATATGGTAAATAGTCTAATCCTGTATTTAAAACACCATTACTTTCCAAAACAAAAGGTTTGGCATCGATACTTAACTCAGGATAAGTAGTAAAATGGAATCTGTTAGGGAACGCAGCATTATCGTTAGGAATATTCATCTCTATTTTAATTTTATCAAACCTATTCACAGGAATAGATAAATCAAGAAGATCCTGTTCAAATGAATCATCATTTCCGTAAGCAGCAAATAATACGTCTGGTATATTTTGTACAGTATTCAGACCTGACCTAAATATATTGATTTGTTCACCGAATGTTGTCTTGTATATTTTAAAATTATTAGTTCCAGAAACATAATATCCACCACCCAACCTAATCACATTACTGTTTTGGCCTAAGTATACAAACTCAATACTTTTATTTTGATTAGCGTTAGTTCCTTGAGCAGATAACATCCCAGTATATGGGAGATCAGGATTGCCAAGACCTCCTACAATATCGTGAGATTTATTAATCACATAATACTCAGAAAAACCAATATCATTAACTGTTGCTTGTCTAAGTAATCTAACTCCACTATAAAATAAATTACTTCCTGTTGCAAATACAGATGCTTTGGTTTCATGCTCACTACTTAATAATGTATTTAAATTACTAGACAGAACATTATGGTCTTTAGGTATTACGCCACTAAAACTAAATCCCGATATAAAACTATTAATCTCATAGCCAGGTATTGTACTACCAGAGTGATTAACTAAAAATCCAGGATCTAATCTGTTAGGAATATTATTATTTATAAAACACGTACCATTAATATCAAAAGTATTATCAATTAATAATCCAGTAATATGTATAAGCGAAAGTCCTGCATTAGGATCTATACTTTTTGAGGTTTCTAAAAGAACAGAGTCTTTATTGGGTTCTAGATCATTCAAACTTTCAGCAGATTTGATGTTATCATGCGTGATTAATGAATTTAATACAGTGTTACTATATTTAAAACCTGGGGGGAAAGTAATACTAATTTCATCAAACTCTTTAATAAAGCCAGAAGGGGCCAAGAACGAGAATAACTTATTAACATAATTATATTCGAACGTTACTAAATTTTTATTTAAAATATTGTTAAAATGATATCTAACATCATAAATATTACTATCATTATGAAATAACGAGCCGCTAAAACCTATGCCATTAGTAAGATAACTACCCTTAAGAGCTTGTTCAAAATAGTCTGGTCTATTAGTTTCTTTAAGGAAATAATTCTTATCATCTTTGACAGTAATCTTGTTCCCATTAATACTTTGCACATCAAATACATAGTCTTTAGGTCTATATCCACTAACAGAATTAATACCACTTAAGGTGGTTTTACTATTTATGAACTCTATAGGAAGCCTATTAATAATTCTTGAATTTTCCTCCACGTAACCATGATTTTGATCTAGATTAGCGGTGAATGTACCATTGCCATTAATTCCAGATTCAGGCATATAGAAATAATTTTTAATTTTTACAGAGTCTGCGTCTACAATAGATGCGTCATTGTATGAAGCAATGATGGGTAGATCTAGCGAAGCATTAGACGAGGCGACTGTATGTAAATTAATATTATTTATTTCTCTTGAATCTAAATTAATATCTTTAGAAAAGTCTAGTTGAGTCTCTCCAGTGCCTGCTACAGTGTAAATATTAACTAAGCCCGTAGAGTAACTAGTAGCAGTATTTTCTGTAATATCAAAACCTTTGAAACCACTAATTGAAACATCAGTTGGACAATCGCCAGACTGTATAGTGTAACTATGTTGTTTCAAACCACTAATATTATAATTAGCCGCTTGAGGTGGTGTTTGACTGTGTCTAATTTTAGTTGTTCTCTTAATGCCGCTATAGATTTTATTAATTTTAACAAAGTTTTTGTCGTTAGTGAAAGAGAATGGTATTAGTTTGCCCCAATTGTAATAATAGTTAAAGACTGTATCTGATAAATCTATAGAGTCTGGATATGTTAAAACTATATCACCCTGTCTAGTACCAGGAAATAGCAAAGCGACATCCCCAGATCGTGCAGCAATAGCGTAATCGTGAACAATAGGATCTCCGTTTTCCGCAACAAATGAGTCAAAGGTATTTAGCATTAATTTACCATTCGCTTTAACAACATTATGAGTATCAAATAGCTCGTAACTCTGAGTAACTCCTATTCTTGTCCCGTGATGAGCATCATTATCAGATATGATATCATCAGAGTTTTCAGCTGTTAAAGAATCATTATTTTCTAATAACAGTGTGCAGAAATCTGAGGAACCAACAGCATACAAACCTAATACAGGATTTTCTATGCTATCCCTAAAACTAAAAGTATCACTACCGTATTTAATATTTGCTCTCTTCAAATCACCTGTTGGAGGAGAATTAAAATTATCTAAATTTGTAGTGACATCTGCTAGAGTAGGATCACCCGTTCTGTCTGTATAAGAAACAGTTGTATTACCAATCAAATCTTTATCTGTACAATTAGGATAACCACTTGCCCAACTTACATTAGTGCTTAATTTATCTGCCATTAATAGATAATCAATATCACTCCCTGGAACAGAACTATCGAAGTACTGCCCAGTAGGCTGTATAATTAAATTATCAACTCCATCAGGATCTATAGCAGCTAAAACGTCGGTAAGTCCACTGGTAGCACGGAAAAAATAATCACCAACAGACTCAACAGTAAAAAATGGAGGCAATCTATCTGTATCAGGACAGTTTACTTTCATCCCAGAAAAGAAAACCGCATCGTTGTCATTGTATCCATTTGTTAAATATATATTACGGTCAGTTAATCCAGGAGTACCCGACAACGCAAACGTACCGTATGCTCTAACTACTCTCGAATCATCGGGCAAATTACTGTTGTCTAAAAGCCCACTAACAGGCAGCAGAGAAACATCTCCAGATAAAGAAACTGTTGGGAAATCATATGATATATTACGTGCTTCAAAAAAGTCTAAACCACTAACTAGAACACCAGTAAAATTATTATAAGACTTTGAAAATTCACAATAAGGCAAATAAGATCCAGCAAAATCAAATTTAGCAAACCTAGCACCCGAAGGTAAATTCTCATCAAGACTAGAACTTGATATACTAAGACCAGTAATATCTAAATTATTTGATAGTTCTGCTTCTAGCGATTGGTATGCCTCGTCAGTTACAGTTAAGAAAAAATCCACATGAATGCTATTATAGTTGTTCTCTGCATACACTCTAATATTATAAGTGCCTATATTGCAACCTCCGGGATTTCCAGTAAATGTTCGTGTTCCAGCATTAAAACTTAGCCAAGAAGGTAAAGCATTTCCATTTTGTTGTGTAGCAGAATATGTTAAAGAACCTTCACCAACTTCCTCATTAAAAACTTCAGCAGGAACAGTATAGCTAAACGTTTCACTAATATCTATAGTTTGATCAGGTATAGATGCTAAACTATATGGAGATCTAGTATTATTTACTGTAATAGTAAAAGACTGCTCTTTAAATTTATCTTTAGACCTATCTATTGCTTTAACTCTTACATAATAAATATTTTTAGTTTCATAGTCGAATGCATATCTAGATTGTAAAAAGTGTTGATCGTTGTGATTAACAATTTCAAATTGATCATTATCATCATCTAGATATCCTGATGTCAGTTCATAATCTAATGGAGTGTGAGGCAGATTTATACGGGTCAAATCTTGAGCAAAAATTTCTACATTATTTGTATTTGCTTTTCTTCTATAGACACCTTTAACAGGAGCAAAGTCTGTGGATAAAGAACTAAAAGTACCAGCAATATCTTCTTTATGAATAGATAAAATTGAACCGCTATTGTTAGTCAGTGGTATTAATGTAACTTCAACACCAGTAGGATATGTAGACCTTTTAGATACTGACATATGTGATATCGATAACGAAGACTGATTATTGTAATCATTTTCAGTATTTTTATTACCCATATTAAATAGTTGAACACCTTCAGATGGAGTATCAACATAAATTTTATCAGCAATATCTAGTAAGCTACTAACAAAAGTTTGATCGGGCATACTACCACTATTAATCATAACTTTAGCATAGTCTACTGTAGAGCCTTCATAGTAAGACAAATATCCTGTATACATAGGACGTTCTACAAAAAAATTATTTTTATCAATTACACTATATACTTTGTATAGACCGTCTGTCACATTGTATGTTTGTATATTGCTAAATTTTAAATCAATCAGAGAATTTACTGCTACTCCATGATTGTCTAAAGAAATTTTAATACCTCTACTCTGAGTATCAGAAAGAAAATTACCAGAATAAACAGGATTATGTACATCTAATACTAAATTGCCATCATTAGTTTTTGTGTAAATACCACTAACAGACTTGTGTAACTTGGTGTATCTATAATTATTTTTTAGATTCTCTACTCTAACAGAATTACTAATTAAAGGAGGCTCTCTGACCTTGATATCCTGTGTTGCTCTTACTCCATTAGTATGTTCAAATGTATGGTAGTGATTTTTGATTTGAGAATTATTAAAAATCTCATTTTTCTTAGGAACTTGTGGATGTTGAGTTTTATTAATAACTTCTACAAGATTATTTGAATTTCTGAATGTAGCATTTTTGAAAATTCCACTCTCAAGTTTAAAATGGGCTACGCCTGTACCGAAAGCTTTTGTGACTAATACTTCTGCTTGATAGCCTATTGTTTTATTATTTGGTATAATAATTGAAGGACTCAAATTAGTCCATGAATTACCAATTTCTGCTCCTTGTAAATGCATGTTAACGCTGGTATACTGCCCGTGTTCTAGTCTAACCCCACTAGTGTCATTAACATTAAATGCCCCAACAGCAATTTGATTTGGCAGAGATGTCTCTCCGTGTCTACCCATAGCTAAAGAATTTAATCCTCTAGCGACAGAATTTTGATTTAATGCTACAGAATTGCTTCCCAGGGTTGTATTATGTGATCCTACAGCTAAGGTATTGGTTCCCGATATGATATTAGGACCTACACTAATAGAGCTATTACCGTTTGTTAAATTACCTGTGCCCATCGATAAGTTATTGGGACTATCTACGATAATATCATTATTAGAATCTTGCTGAATAGAAGAACTATCTATACGATTAGCAGGATCATTTGTAGTATCATTAAATTTCGGTATATAATTATGAGTACCTTGAATATGATCAAAAGTTACGTTATCATAAGAAAAAGCCCCAGTTACCTGAGCAGCATCTCTGTAATCTGTTCCATCTTTACCATCTAGTAGATCTGCATTTAAATTGGGTGTTACATTAGTATTTCCATACAATTCAAACGGTGCTTCACTGACACCTAGATTAGGGGATATATTAATTTTACCTTTAACAGTAATACCATCCACAAATGTTTTAAGTCCATTTATACTTTCGTCTGTAGTTTTTTTGACATAAAGACTATCCGCAATATTCCTGAGCAATATAGTAGACTGATCACCGTTAAGATTTTGTAATACAAAAACTGAATCAGCATCTCCACCATTTAAATCATCTCCATAAGTTCCATCTCCGTCAATATCCACACCAGAAGCAAACATGTTGGTAACAAGCTTAAGTTCATCTGCAGCTGGATAATAAGCTAACATACCTGTTTTAGTAGAAAAAGCTCCTCCATAAATAAAGCTCACACCTCTAGGAGTATCAGGCAATATATTGGGACTATTGGTAGATAGCAATGGCAGGTTATCATAAACAGACAGCTCTCCACCAATGTCTACATCATTGGCTAATGTAGTTTTACCAGAAATTGTCTTAGTTCCAGTGGTTGGAACAGGAGTATATCCTAATGAGCTTATAATGTCAGCTTGATCTGCGTAGAGAACAGTAGTCACCAATCCGTTAGCATCAACACCCACCTTAGTATAATTACCAGGAACTACAGCAGAAGGCAACACTGATGTACTAATTGTGCCTGTTAGATTGGAAGAATCAGTATAATATGAGCCCTGTTCTCCATCCAATAAATCAGCATCTAGATTTGAGCCAGCTCCATCATTTCCTAAATGAAAAGGAGTATACCCTAAAATGGATAGTATATCAGATTCTGTTAAATTAGTACCTGATGTAACTCTACCCTTGGAATCAGTTACTACTTTAGAATAAGTTCCGGGTGTTCCTGTCACACTTAGAGAAATGTCGTTATCTTGTACAAATATATCTGCCGATGATGGTATATTTATTACTACAGAACCGTTAGGTACTTCTAATGCTCCTCCCCCAATTAAGCCAGAACCGGCAACAATATCTACATTAACACCACTAAAAACAAAATTACCAGTATTAATAGGAAAAGATTTTATCTTAGAACCATCAAAGTATACTAACTTATTTTGAGTAAAAAAATTATTGTTAGTGCCACCCTTACTAATTGGCACCTGTCCATTAATTGAGCCCAAATCAAGCTCACTAGTTCTTGCTATAGTTCCATCAATTTTTATTTCATTGCTAGCACTAATCTCAAGACCTTCACCCAGTTCTACATTAACTGTTACATTATTTGTTCCGTCTGTTTTAGATAAACCTGAGCCTACTAAAATGCCTGTTACAGCATTAGAAGCCAATGCCGCTTGGTCTAGTACGTCTTGAACAGAATGACTTGAAGAAGATAATTTTTGTCCATCAAAAACAATAATATTTCCACTAGAGTATGTAGTATTATTTGTACCTCCACTAGAAATGGGTAAAACAGTAAATTGAGTCGCATCTTGTCCGGCTACTCCCTGAGCTCCAGTAACCCCTTGAATACCTTGAGGTCCTTGTTCAATATTAACAACTCGTATAACATTGGTATTTTCATCGGATACAACAACTTTTGAAGTTATTACATTATCTTCTTCGTCTTTACGAGAAACTATAAGATATTTATTAGTTTGAAATTGTTGATCGACTGTAACTTTTGTCATGTGCAAGTTCCGCAGTTATCCTGTACATCAAACACCCCAGTGAAAGCATCAGTGTCTGAAACATTCCTAGATAGAACAGTAATAGTACCAGCTAAAATTCTAAAAACTTTTTTACCACCACCACTATAAAGATCATTAGGCTCTTGTAATTCTAAATCATAAGTAGCACTAGTAAAAGCATATGCTGCGGTTTGTGCTGCTGGGATTTTTAAAGTTATCTTCCCATCTGTAGGAGTGATAATAAATTCATAATCGCTAGTTCTAGTATTTGTAATAAAAGTCTTAATAACATTAGTATTGTCTTTCCATCTTAATCTAGCAACCCAATTACTTAAATCAATAATATTATTATCATTATCTTTATACTCAAAGCTAATAACAAAAGCTGTACCTTTTTCAATGGTAAAATTATAATTTGCTGCTGGCATAATTATTATCCTCTGATTAAATTGTTAGGAATAAAAATTTCTAGATCTGTCTGAACTGTCTTGCAAATATCTAGGATCAAATTTATTACCAACAAACGGGCTAAGTATTGCATGAATCGCTGCTACATTTCCAATCTGGAAATCATTAACTAGCTTGTCATACATCGCACATGGACCCTTATTTAAAATAACCTCATAGCCTCTTAATCCTCCTCCGACTGCCAGCTGAGCAGGCCCTAGAGAGGCTCTAATGCCATCTGTAGCTGCGCGAGTCCTAAGAGAGCTTTGGTCTAATATGCAAGAAGCTTTTAAGGAGGTCAGACTAATAAAATCTAAGTCTTTTTCTGCTAAGAGAGTAGGATCAGGAGTAATATCAGGATTGACAATATTAATTGAATATGACTCTGTTAAATCCACATCTTTTATAACATATTGAGCTGCTACAACAATTAGTTGTTGAACTCTCTCATCGCTATAAGTAGGTGTATCTGACAGATCATTAATCCACGACCTCACAATTAGAGGCATTTCTACATTCCATGACATAATTTAGGCCCATTTCTAAAGTGATATTTGCAAATATAGAATTCTA